>UEXM01000270.1_pt1 | contig 57858 bp, 68 predicted proteins | sample 1796661 | NCBI WGS metagenome assembly UEXM01 (sample SAMEA4772469, study PRJEB27181) | metagenome | reverse complement strand
AGGTGGATGGGAGTGGAGGGTTCTCAAGACCTATAAGCATTCAGCGGCTGAGAAGAATGACAACTACGCTCGATGGAACGTCGCTGTTAAATCTCCGTTTACTCACGGGACTTGGGAAGGGCCAGCCGACACCTACATTCGAGACCTGATTAATCATGGCTCAGTGAAGCTCGTGACTGCCGACGACAAATGGTTAGCAGAGTACACTTATCCAAGTGCATCATAGAGTTCGACCACTATCGGGGAAGCATCTTGCTTCCCCGTTTTCATTTCAACCAAAGAAGGAAACACCACATGAGTACAGACTTAGATAACTTGCAAGCCGAAGTAACTGGCCAGCCAATGGTTAGCCAGGGCGTTGCCGATCAGGAAGTACAGGCGGCTCTTCAAAGTCAGGAGAGGCTCCACATTATGGACGAGGAGAAGTACCAGCGCACGATCAAGGACTTGCAACAACAGCTTGCCAACGGTGGCAAGATCATCAGGACAAGTGACAAGGATCTTGCCAAGATGAACTCCCGTATCGACTTCGATTACCAGACCGAGCGAGTGCCAGCGTATGAGTTGTTTGCTCCAGAAGAAACCAAGGAAGCCATGCGGAGGGGTGACCTTACGTTGCCAGCACCTATGATGCAGATGGTGACCAAGTTCTTTTGGCCAAACGGTGTGCATCCAGATGTACCAGACATTGATCCAGACTACCTGTTCAACCCAGATGTCTTGTGTCCGATCCTGTATGCACTGGAGCATGACCTTCCCGTGTATCACTTCGGTCATACGGGCACTGGTAAAACGACGCTCATCCAACAGATCTCTGCACGTACACAACAACCATCGTTGCGAGTCAACATGGACAGCGAGATGACACGTCTCGATTTCCTTGGGCGTGACACCCTCGTAAGTATAGACGGTGTGACTGCATCAAAGTTTGTGGACGGTGTGCTTCCGCAAGCAATGCAGGGGCCATACATATTAGAGGCAGACGAGATCGACTTCGCTCGATCGGATGTCCTGTATGCGTTTCAGCCAGTGCTTGAGGATGGTCGCACGTTGCGTATCACTGAGGATGGCGGTCGAGTAATCAAGGCTGATCCGATGTTCCGTATCGTTGCGACTGCCAATACCAAGGGGCAGGGTGATGAGTATGGGTGCTATCAGGGTGCGCGTATACAGAGCCAAGCTTTCATCGACAGGTTTCAAGTCTGGGTTGAGGCCAGTTATCTTGACCATGACGAAGAGGTCGCGCTCATTACTGCGAAGGTTCCTACCTGCAAGCATAGTGTTGCAACCAAGCTCGTTCGTATAGCCAACCACATTCGGGATGCGTTTACCAAGGGCGAGGTACTCACAACCATCACGCCTCGTGGTCTCACGACTGTGGCCAAGATGATCGATGTGTGGGGTCAGGATAAGGCAGCAATCAAATCGGCTATCGGGTACACGCTATCCGGTCGTGCCTCTGATGAGGACATAGCCAAGATGAACGAGGCTATCGACGCCCACTTCGGAGGTTGATCATGGCGTGGTCGAGAGAGAAGAGGTTGCCCAAACCAAAGGGCAACAAGTGGAAGGGCTGTCAGTTTGTACACATGGTTCTGCAAGATGAGATCCCCAAGGTTGGGAGTGGTCATCGTTGGGTATGGGCCAAGACGGGATTGAAGTGGGTGTACATCCACGATCCCTACAGGGATGTGAAGCTGAGGCTGTCTAAGAAAATCTATTCAACAATCAAAAAGGTGAACGACACATGATAGACGTAGAAGACTATACACCATTCGACATGGAAGCAAGACTGGATAGACATCCACATTTGCGAGACATGTTCGCATGTTTAATCGGAGACATACTAGAAGGAGATGATGAGACACGGGGAAAGTTCTCAAATTACTCATGGCATCTAGACGTTCGGTATTTACCAGAGGAGGACAACGATGCCTAAGTATGACATCAGGATACAAGCAAGGATTGTTGACAGGTTAGTCGATAAGCTTGGCGTTGAGCATCAAATAGACGAAGTCAAATCTGTACAGGCAAGGTCGCAGAAAGAGGCGGCAAGGCGGGTACGGAATAACTTCGTCAAGAAGTATGCCGAAGACGACGACCGCTCCATTGTACAATCATTGATAGGATAAGGAGACACCACATGAGTAAGGAAAAGAAGTATTTTGTAAGCGGTTCAGTATACCACATTGCATATTGTGAAGTAATGGCTACGAGCAGGGCAGATGCACTTGAAAAAGCAAAAGAGATAGAAGCCTCTGAAGCGACGTATCGTGATGGATCGACGGTCAATTATACCTTAGAAAAATTTCATGGTGGGCCAGAGTTCTATTGGCAAGACGCACATACTAACCCTGTTAAATTGAAACGTAAAAAATTCGTCGAAATAAAAGGAGACACCACACATGCATAGAAGACCAATGACTACCGAGGTATTCGAACGAGCAATCGTTACGGGTGCCAAGATGTTAGGCGGCAAGATGGATGTTGTCGTACAGTTCGAGGGTAACGAAGCCTGTACAGATGGCAATGTCATATTCCTACCTGCCATATACGGGCACGAGTTGTACCTTACGGATGATGAGATCAGCTTCAGCCGTGGGTACTACCACCACGAGTGTGCCCACATCATGTTTACGCCAAGGAGTTTGCACGAGAAGGTTGCTGAGATACGGAGAGACAAAGACGAGTTGTATGCATACCTTCTGAATGTTGTAGAGGATTGTCGTATCGAGAAGCTCTGGCTTGCCGAGTACGAGGGATCATTGCAGTTCCTATCCGATGTCCATGACCGGATAGATATGGATACGTTCAGTGCTATCGTTGCGACACAGGTGACTGCGAGTGACGATGATGATGCAGTACTCAGGGACGATTCATATGTACGGATGCCCATATCTTACATGGGGCCGCAGTCGATGACGTGGTTCAGTGGTCAGGCCAAGGGGTATGCAGGTAAGTGGAGTAAGCATTGTTGGCGGTCATTCAAGCCAGATCAACTGGATCATTTGCGGGAGTACTATAGCTGGATCGAAGCGGTTGAGACACCGGAAGAGGCGATTAGTGTGGCTAAGAAGATTGCGGATGCCATGCGTGAGTACGACAAGGATGGCATGGCACCATGCCAGATCAAGGTGAGGACACAGGCCAAGGAGTGGGAGGACATGCACAACGACCGTCTTCTCGCTGATCGGGATGCCGAGCCAGTGATTGATATAACCAAGCCCTTCAACATAGAGGCTAAGGCATACATGGAGCAGATCACACGGCATGACTCTGACCATGCACCACATGGCCACGGCAATAGAGGGGATGCGATTTACAGGCCATACACTACAACCAGGGACAGAGTGTTTGAACCTGGTAACTGGCAGAGTCTTGGAGGGGGTGAATCGAAGTGGTCATTGTACAGTGGAGAGACGCCAGCCGAGCAAATGTTTGGCAAGGATGGATTGAAGAATGGGCTGAAACCCTACGTCGAGCTATCGAAGATGGTCGGTGGGAAGATAAGCGTTATGCGTCGCAAGATACAGCGGGGGTTTGTTGCCCAGATGACACGACGCTGGGACAGTGGACACATGGATGGGAGATTAGATCCAAGTCGTCTCGTTCGTGCATTCAACCTGCATCCCGACGTGTTTAGGAAACGCCAACGTACGCCAGAGATAGATACTGATGTGCAGATACTCATTGATGGTTCGTCTAGTATGAGTGGCCCAAGAATGCAGAGTGCCATGGCTATGGGTTATGCATTGTCTAAGACGATGGAGAATATCGGTGTCGGCAATGAGGCTTTGCTTTTCTTGGGAGGTAACTGGAACAGTTATGAATGCAGGGAACTTCAAGCTAAAGAGAAAGGCTTCAGTCGTTACTACCCATTACAGGTGTTGGCAGTCAAGCCATTCGGTATGCGGGTAGCCAAATGCCTTCCCTTCTTTGGCACTGGTACGACACTATCCCATGCAGATACTCCGCTGACTGATGCCCTGTATCTTACATACCCAAGGCTAGAGAAACGACACGCGGATCGGAAGATCATTATCCTTGTGACCGATGGAGAGCCAAACAGTCAGGACACTGCACGGCAAGCGATAAGAACGATGCAGAATAAAGGCATCGAGGTCGTCGGTGTCGGCATTGGTAAGGACTACATAGGGAGATGGTGTGATCGAAGCGTCGTCGTGGAGGATGTTGATGCTCTTGCCAGCAAGGTGATGGATGACTTTGCGAAGATGTTGTTGGGTGAGAACTTTAAGGCAAGTAATGAGAGGAGAGTAGCATGAGTAAGGCCACCCTTGTACTAGAGGAAGGGGGAGCAATCATTGTAGTGAGTCCTAACGGCACCCTTGGAGGTGCCGTGTTCGATACAGACAGTGACACTGACGGGGCTATGCTTGGATACGCCATAGCACAGGCACTTGATAACCCCAAGTGGCGTAAGCAGTTTGCGAACGGGGCACGTCGAAAGTTGACAGAAGTTGGCATAGACACTAAATAAGTTTAGCATTATTACTAACAGAAAAGAGGCACCACATGATAAGCGAAGACTTAGAGCAAAGAGTTGGGAGGCTCGAAGCCCAAGTCGATATGTTGATACGAATGGCCAGTGGAGGTAACGCTGGCTCAAGCGTCAGCCAAGAATCAAACCAGTGGATAGAACGTCTCAGTCGCAAGCAACATGCAGTGATGCTGATGCTTACGGGCGGGGCTTCCAATGGTGAGATAGCCAGTCGGTTGGGCTGTACAGAAAGTACAGTGAAGGGCCACATAAGAGGGGCACAAGACCATATCATTAGAGGCACAGGGATAACGGTTAGGAATCGATTGATGACTTCCAGAATGTATACAGAAGCTATGGGTAGTTACACAGACGTAGAGTTCGAACGGTTCTGTGGGCTGAAGCCAACGTGGAGTACAAGCTGGAGTGCGGAGGATCGAGCAATCAATAAGGATTTATATTCAACGTAGATTAAAATAAGGAAACACCACATGATAAAGTTACGGAAAAGAGGCAAGCGGTACAGCTTGTGGGGTGAGTACCTTGGCGTAAAGATACAGGAGTCTACTGGTCTTACGTGTGAGGATGCGGCCAGCGAAGTACTACTTAGAAAGTTGAGAGAGATTGAATTAGACAACCCCGTGTTGGCTAAGGCATATCAGTTGAGGGAATTGACACGGGTTGAACGCAAGAGTGTTCGTGAGTCTAAGCCAGTTTTGATTGGTGATTGGTCGAGGGTGAATCACTGGAAGGTAAAAGACATGCTCCATGTGTATACCAACGATCCTTCTTGCAGTGGGAATACCACGAGTATGGCGAAGACGGTTACACGGGGATTGTTAAACTGGGATTTGCCAAGGACAAAGGTAGAGGTAGATCGTGTATTCGACCACTGGCGTAGCATTGCAAGGACACCGTTGAGTGACTCAAGCGTGAATAGATACTTGGGAATATTTCGGGCCATGTGTAATTACGTGGAGCGGTGGGAGAGAGAGCATGGTGGCAACAGTGATTATCGCGCACCGACTATGGTTGCTTTACCTGAGCCAGATCTTGAGGATATTTTCCTTACGCAAGATGAAGTAACTAGACTGCTTGATATCATCAAAGAGAGATGGCCAAACAAGCTGGCGATCTATGTGTGTCTTGTTTATACAGGGGCACGGCCAGTGGAGTTGGCTAGGCTCAAGTGGGATGATGTGTTCCTTCGCAATGACCTTACTTCTAGCAGCTTAGTTCTGAAAAATTACAAGGGGAAAACCAAGCAACTTCGTAAGCGAAGTGTGCCAATACATCCGCTTGTTTACGAGACGTTGAACGAGATACCAGGGCATGATCGATACGGCTTCGTTTTTAAGAATCAATTTGGTGGTGGGTATACAATCGTAGGCAAGGACGGTCAAAGTCAGAAGCCACATTTCTGTAAGCACCCATGGCAGAAGGCCAGAGAACTGGCTGACTTGCCAGAGGGCACGACGTTGTATCACTTGCGTCATACGTTTGCCAGTTGGTTACGATTTAAAGGACATCAACTAGATACAATCAGACGGTTGATGGGACATCAGAACATCCAGACAACGATGAGGTATGCCTCGTTACATCCTGATGATTTGGCTAGTGCAGTGCAGAGTTTATAGTTATGTCACGTCTGTCATTGTCATGCTGTCATGTGACAGTTATGCCCCTTCATCACCCCGAAAATAGAAAGGAAAACAATAACTTATCTAGCTTCCATCCCAATCATAGATGGGTAGTTGGCAAACGTTGTGACAGTTTAAGCAACTTTAGTTCCTCTACATTTTTTCAAAAAAAAATATTATAAATTATTCAGAAGGGTAAGCTATGACTATTATAGGTAGTAGTGAGATAAATATAACAGAGCCGAATCGGTTGGCTGAAAAACTTATGGCTGAGAGGTATTCGTTCTCGCCAACGGAATGTCCATGGGAGGGAGCGTACTGGGCGAGTAGTCTGCCAGATCAAGCGACCTATTACACAAATCATATGGTTCCAGAAATGACAAGGATGTACCGTATGAGTTGGCTGGCGGGTGTGGCCCAAGGACTTCTCTTTGCGCGGAAAAATAAATTGGTTTCCCTGCGGGATAATACCCCAGCCAGTATGTGGGGAGTAGTTGAGTGTGCTATCTTAGAAGGAACGTATGCTTGTATTTTTACTAGGGACAGGGACTACTTGTGGACAGGCACGGATCTGTCTGGTGAACGCTTGGGCATCAGCGGTTTGGGTCTGCCCGATTGTACCTCTCGTAATATAGAAAAACAGTTGGCAAACAAAACAGATAGCCGCATCAAGTCTAGATTGTATAACAGAGAAAAGAAAACCGGATCGTATCATTCTCCATTCCTGTACTATGTCAGGGTAGCTGGTCGTATGATGTTTACGAGAGATGAGTTAGTCAAGCAAGCCATATATGTAGCTAGGAACCAACGCAAGGACACGATGATCGCTCAAACTTTGCTACGACAATGGTACGAGGTGTTTGATCATACGTCTGAACTCATAGAATACTTCATGGATCTGGGCGAAGGATCTATGATTACGCCAGACAGATCTACCAACGTGAGGTTTGCAATCTAGTGGTGAATTTTTTTCACCATTGATGAAACTCTAACACTATTCACCTTGAAAAAAATATGGATTATTTGTTGGTAGTTCAACCAACCGAAAGGAATCCAATTGGATGTATGAAGATTTGTTAAACAATATCAGTGAAGATGATGTTGCCGCGAAAAGATACGAGGGCTGGAAAGAAAGCCAGGTTGTTATGATCAAAGCTGTCAAAGCCCAGATCCCAAAGATAAGAACAAAGCACGGGTTGATCGGATCGAATGAAGCGCACCGCATTATGACACGAATGATTGATGAATTAATTGATAGCGAATGTGAGAAAGGACTAGGAGCGCATAACGCAACTCACTAGTCCTAAGCCAACGGAAACACCACATTTCAAGTTGACGGCACAATAACTAAACACTCTTGCGATAATAGCAAGGGTGTTTTTTTGTGTGGTAATTTTTTTTTAACAGTGAAGTTTACCAAGTTGTGCCCGAAAGTTTATGTCACTTCTGTGTGCGAGTGACAGCCCTGCACCAGTCAATGAAGTCTTCCAGATCGGTTGAGGATTTCATTGCGTTTGCATGTTGGCAGACGAGCCATACATTGTCATTGGTGTATCCCCGTTCGTTGTCAATGCGATCGGGAGAAGCCGCGTAGCGGCGTAGCTCCAGATCATCGGATGAACCCAGTGTCATGTGATGGCCAGTGAGCGCACACTTTCCCCCCTGAGTTTCAAACATCTCAAGTAAATCCTGTAAGGTGATTGCGAAATCGTAGCCACGTTTCTTTGCCTTCCACCTTGCATCACGGAGGACGCGCTTTAATCTGTACTCGCCATTGTGCAGGTCTCGATCGTTGTATCCCTTGAAGCGTTTACGATAACACTTGTGACACTCACGAGTTTGATATATGGCCTTGGCCTTTTTCTCCCATCTGAAATGATGCGAGGGATACGTCTTACCGCAATGCTTGCACTTGCGCTCAGTCTCCGAGCTTGAACCAGATTGCCGCACTGATGAATCCAAGCACTGCTATCGTCGAGGCTTTGATGATTGTTGTGAATACCGTTCGCTTGCATGAACGCCAATCATCGATCAGCTTTCGAAGGTCGTGAATGTCTTGACCCGCTTCCTCGTCGGATAGGCCAATACGTGAGAGAGCTTCCTTCGCACCATCATGTGCGGCACGGTTGAGGAGTTCTTGCAAGCGTTGTTCATCATCGATCATGCTGGAGAACATCCTCTATAATAGGGAGAGGGTCGTCCCGATTATTAATATAGCCCTGCTCATGCAGGGCGATCGTGAGAAGATCCGTGAAATCGGATAGGCGTAAGGCCACGATTGAATCAGGTAAGTTCTCGTTGTTCTTTCTTGTAATGACAATTGGAACGTCGGTTGATTTCCTCTTGAAAACATTGCCAATTGCTTGTCTGAGTGCAGCTCTAATATTTAATTTTTCGGTACGCTTCGCCTCCACAAAACAGAGGGGTAGGCCAAGCAGGTCTGCCCCGCCAGCGTTTAGGCTGGTGAATCCCCCACCTGATAAGGGTGCCCTCGATACTCTTTCCTCACCATCGAACAGCTTGTCGTTAAACCAACGTGCTAGTTCACGTTCGAACTCATCACCTTTACGCTTGAGTGAACGGCCAGTGAGTCTAGAAATCGTATGGACTTTCGCTTGGTTGTGCTTCTTTACATGGAGTACAGATGTACTGCCAACGTGGTCTGGATTTTTTGCTTCCGCATTTCATGCACGGTCGTGTCCATGAACCTGCGTTCTTGGTCTTTGATGTCTGGTACTTCGCGGCTGTATAAATTGCGATATTTTCTCTATTGAGGATGCGCTTGAGCGTATCCACACAACACCCAACATGGTCAGCCATCTGCTTGAGTGTCATATCTTGTTTTTTAAAATGAAATTTTAGCCACTCGACATCCGCTTGGACGGTCGGGTGTGCTGGCAAGGTTGTCTCCCGTTGTTATCAAAGTTGTGTTATTTATACCATACATAGCAACTTTAACAACGAAAAACTAAACTCTTGCTTGACAGGATTTTCCTAGGCTGTATATAGAGGATATACTCGCAAGACGCTAGAACGCTTACACTGAAGTGACGCTAGGTTTCCTCGATAGATACACTGTATATACTCTATAGTATCATAATCCCGACCATTCCTTGACCAGACGCTGGGGTAAATTGTACCTGTCAGCGATCTCATCTGTGGTATACTTACCTCCCAACGCTTCGAGACGCACCCTTGTTCGTATAGGTGTGGTGCCAATCGTCACCGCTCGACCATCTTTGTCCTCACCAAACCCTAGATATGTCGTACGATGTGCCTCGTTTTCTTTTCTGTTCTTCCCGTACGATACACGTATGGCTGTCTTGAGCCTGTATCGCTCGAAGTTATCCATCTCTTTTTTGTCTTTCATTTTTAAGATGATGTCGTAGCCATTGTCATCGACTACCCCTCTCACTTCCTCGGCTCTCTGAACACCCTTATCTGTCGATGGGAATATCTGCGTGATGCGGATTTGAATCTCGACCGGAGTCAATTGGTTTGTCGAGCCAGCTTCCATTCCTTGTTGGGTTCCCTGACCAGCCAATAGCTGGGGCTTGTTCGCGTGATGAACAACTATGATTGTATATCCAAGGTTGCGAAGCTGAAGTGAGATCTCGTTTACTCTCGACCAATCCTGTTGCTTGTTCTCGTCGAAGCCAGTGAATGCGGTACGCACTGTATCAATGACGATAACGTCAGCTTCATGTGCCTCTGCATTTCGTATGACTTCAGTCACACCTTTGTCTGTTCGCATATCGATCATCGTCGTATTGCGTTGGGATGGGGAGTAAACCGCGAAACCAGAGTCATCCGCTGGCTGGCCAAAGGTGTCGTGAAAATTCTGAAGCCGTTCAGCTATGGTTCCCAATCCATTCTCGAAGTCTAAATAAAGAACGCGTCCACGTTTCATGCACTCGAAAGAAACAAAGTCCTGTCCCGTGGACAGGGCGTATAGAAGATGGCCAAGGAACAGTGACTTACCATGTCCACTGAATCCGTATATCTGCATGATCGTCGGGTGAGGGATGATCGGAAACATCAGAAAGTTTTCTCGACCGATTGATTCGAGTATGTCTTGCGCTTGGCTACGAAAAATCAGAGGCTGCAAAGTTGGTTTTTTGTCGGGAACTTTCTCTCTTTCTGGCTCCAAGAAATTCCCTTGGTTGTCGTACCGCCAAGGCTTATCGCGTCTATCTGTTTCGATTATTGAATTGACGACTGTCTCAACCTCTTCATCTGGCAGAGGGTCGTCACCCATATACTTAGATACAAAATCGTAGGCAGAGTCCATGAGTTCTGTAGGCAGTGTGCCGTATTTAAGTAGCCATCCCACCTGACGTGTGAGTGTGAAATTCCTGGCACCCTCCAGAACTTTACCACCAGACTCCAGTATCTCCTCCTCCGGTGAAAGACTTCTGCCAGTACTGGCCTTCACACCGGACAGATCAGGCAGTATGCCAGCACTTAGCTGATCTATATCTACAGGCGTCATGGTTGCGACATCCCTAGGGAAGTTTCTTTTTCTCCAGACCCTATCATTTGGCAGGTCATCGAAGTCTGTCAGCCATTCATACGTGCCCCCATCACTTGTTCGTGAAGGAGGAAGTAATGCGTATCCACCATCCCCTTTGAAATCCAGACCATCAAATTTTGGCCAACTGAAGTCGGTAGCCTTTACGTGCCCACCTACCTTCAGCCTATGTTGATCGGTGCCATCGTGTATCCAGTAGTAATGTTTTCCCCGACGTGTCTTGACTTGACACTCTGATGTTAAGCCAAGTCTCTGCGCTTCAGCTATTGCTTCGTCGTTGTCAGCGTCAACGATTACTACGCCAGATGTACTGCCAGTGATTACAGCGAGGTCGAAATCGTGGAGAACATGACCGTTCTTCGACACCACCCCATTAGTAAACCAATCCTCAACCTCATCTTCAGTCGGCTGACGATGTTGGTATTCTGCCCATGGTGCCCATGGAGTTTTCTGTGCGGGAGAGATTGGTATGATCGACCAGCCTCTATCAAGATATTCAATGGCCGCGTTATACAGTCTCTCTCGCTGATCCTTCATTGGTTGAGTCATTAATGTAATCTCCATCTATTATATAGTTAGCTAAATTTAAATTGAATTTTGTTATGATTTTGGAAAGTACATCGACATTGGGCGGGTGCCCTCTAAGCCATCGATAGACTGTCGTGTAGTGACAGCCAAGCTGGGCGGCTACCTCTTGAGGGGTGCCACAATCACCTATTAAACCTTTGTAATTTATTACCACTTCGAACTTCATCCTTCTCTCTTCGTTATTTTTTCGAACAGCATTAGTAACATTGCTTTAGAAATAATGCTAGACAAAAGTTATGTAAAGATGCTAAACTAGTTGGGTCGGTCATAGCGACCATTATTTTTAAAGAAAAGGAAACACCACATGAATGACGGAGTTATGTCAAATAAATGGACTACAACTACAAGACTAAGTGACGAAGATTTAGAATGGCTAAGGAATGCAGAAAGCCTAGCAGTCTTTGAAGAACAACTTTCCACACTGAAAGAAAAAGTAAAGAAGCTAAAGACGATAGTGACAGCAGGTATGCCTGTCGACTTTGGTGTGGTTGAAAAAGAAGTAGGCTCAACTAAAGTTGTCGTTGAGCGGAGCGAGAATTTCAAATGGGATCAGAAACTTTTAGCTCAACAACTCAATGATACAGACATCTTGCCCAACTACATCGAGAAGAAGTTGGTGGTACAGAAATCTGTGTACAACACGTTAGCTCCAGAGGATCAGGACATACTTAACCCTGCGCTTACGAGAGTCCCTGGCCCTGCCAAAGTTACGGTGGAGCTATAAGGATGTTTGAACCTTTAAAAACTTCAGACGGAACCGTCAGGGATGCACAGAAGACGCTTCTCTATGGGCATCACGGGTGGGGAAAAACCACCCAAGCCGCCCACCTACAGGAACACTATGGGAAGACCCTCATCCTTTCGGGTGAGGCAGGTCTTCTCAGTGTCAGCAATGTAGACATCGACTACCTTCCGTTCACGTCATGGGCAGGGAAAAGCGATCCATCCAACGGTGTTTATTCACTGAAGGATCTGATGATGTTTATGACTAATAAAGATTTTCAAGAGCGCGGATACAAATGCGTTGTCCTCGACAGTTTGACAGAAGCTTCGCAGATGTTGACGAAGGAAAAGTTTCTCGAACACAAAAACAACTCTAATGGTTTCGAGAAATGGAGTGATATCGCTGGCGAAATGTTAGGGGTTGTTAAGCAGTTACGAGACTTTCGTATGCATGTTCTTGTGACTGCACTAGTGACCGAGCAAGAAGATGACAATGGCCGCACAGAATACTGGCCAATGATTACAGGGAAGAATACCCAGAAACAATTGGCTGGTATTTTTGACAACGTATTCTGTGGCGTTCGCGCAAGCAATGAAACCAAAGACGACAAAGGCCAGAGCCAAGGTGTGCGAGTAGAGCGTTACCTTGTCACTGAAAAATACAACGGGTGGCAGGGTAAGATCCGCGATCCACGTCGTCGAGTCAAACCTGTCGAACGCACGGGGAACATCGTCGATCTGTTCAAGAGAATGGAGATGACGACTGCGGATTTTGATGCGCTCAAACCAAACAAACAACAACCAAAGGAGAGTAAAGTAAATGAATGATTTAGATTTTAGCTCGATCACCAGTGGATTGAAAAATGTAGCGGTAGATTACAGCGGTAACCGGAAAGAATCATTGAAGGAAGGGCCGCATGTCTGTCGTGTGACAAAAGCGGAGATGACAAAGACCCTAAAGAATGGTCGTCAAGTCGCGGTGGTATTCACGACCGAAGAGCAAAAAATTGAGCGATGGCACTATTTCTTTTTGGCTGGAGGGCCGACGCAAAAAGATGAAGGTATAAAGAAAGCGGTCGAGCAAAATCTCAAGGACTTCAAGAGCTTGCTTGTCCACGGTGGCCATTCAAATCCCGACAATCCTGGTGATATAAAATCGTTAGTAGGTCTCAGGGTAGGCGTAAACTTTGCAGTGCCCAAGGTCAAGGACTCATTGGGTATGTGGGTTCCTGAGAAATGGGACAACCCAAAGACAGGGGAGAAAGGGTTAACGGCTGGTGTGAAGCCAGCCAAGTTCGGCCCCTTCTACACACCACCACCACTAGAGAACGGATACGATACAGACTCATATGTCATCGACTCCACTGAGTCTGGCCAAGCAAACGGACATGTAGAGATGGATGATGAAGATGAGACTCTTCCTTTTTAGTTTTGCAATGCTGTTGGCGTTTGTCCCTATGAGGGCAGACGCTAACTCTGCTTTGTGTGTAGAAAGCTATAAAGCTTTAGCTCTTTTTAAATCGGCTGAGATGGTCAACGTTTTCATGGCCATAAGCGTGAGACGACATATCACGCAGATCTGGGTAAACAGAAAGACAGGTGCTTGGACTGCAACGTATCTCACCGACAAAGATCTAATGTGTGTAGCCGACGAGGGTTCCGATGCAAAGCTGAGGTTGCCAAGTAAAGAAGTTCAGTATGAACGATGAGGTTGTTGATCCCGTAAGGGAACGTATCAATGCGATCCCTAGTACACCCCAACCAGCGAGACAATATCTAGGGGCAAGTGGAGTAGGCCATCAATGCGAGGCCAATCTCGCGTTTAGTCTGCGCGGGTTTCCAAATACAGAGCCAAGCCCTCAGCTTCTACGGATCTTTCGAGAGGGGCATAGGCTGGAGGATCAGGTCGTGTCTGACTTGAAGAAGGCTGGCTACTGGGTGCAAGAGGTAGACCCGAAGACAAGGAAGCAATACGAGTACAGAGAGTTTGGTCGTCATGTGGTTGGCCACGCTGATGGACAGATTGAACTCGATGATGGAGAGGTAGCCTTACTAGAAATTAAGAGCATGAACCACGCGAAGTTCACAAGCTTTGTGAATAAGGGCGTGAAGTCATCCCACCCAATGTACTACTGGCAGGTCATGCTGATGATGGGTCTGAGCGGTGGCAAGATGAAGAAGACAATGCTGGTTAGCTACAACAAAAACAATAGCGATTATGCCAGCGAGATAATTAATTTTAATGACACCGACTTCGCTTTTCTGAAAGTGAAGATTGAGAGAGTACTTCAGAACAAAGCAGAGAAGCTCGTCGATGATCGCCGCTACAAAACTGATTGGCGGTGTAAGGGATGTTTCAAGTTAGACACATGCTGGAACGGACTAGCTCCCAAGGTTGAATGCGCTTCTTGCAAACATGCATCAGCGCATCCCGACGAGCATTGGCATTGCGGCAAGCATCACATCCAAGCCAACGAACCATGTGCAGATTACGAAGTGTATGAGCCATGGCCAAAGACATAAGGGAACGGGCAAAGGAGAGGGCGATATGGGGATGGTTGGGCAAGCCGCCTGATGCAGTCATCAAACGGAAGGGTGACATCTGGTCGTTGTGGATACGGCTTTCGAAACAAGCAAAAGAAGTAGCGCGTATGCCAAACGGTAGAGAAAAAAATAAACGAAGAGAAGAAATAGAAAAGCAACGGGAATTTATAATCAAGAAAGCGGAGGAGTTAGATGGAATTTGATAGGTACGACAAGTTATTGGAACAGATCGAGCGTAACCAGACACAGATAAGTAAGCATGAGGGAGAGATCCTCTCAATTAAAATGCGTCTGGAGCATTTCCCAAATCTCTCAGATACAGAATTGAGCGGGGCACTTCAAAAAGTAGCGCATTCATATCTTGCATTAGCTCCTCTGTATGGCGTGAGCAAACGCTTGAAAGCAGAACAGGAGTTAATCGATCTATGAAGAAGACTAAACTGCCAGATAAAAATCCGAAGACCGCACAAGGAATTAAGAAGCCACGTCTAGGATTGATACCACCGGAAGCACAGATACAGGAAGCGAAAGCATTTGCACATGGTGCAGATAAGTATGAGCCATGGAACTGGGCTGAAGAAAGAATAAGCGTGAGCATCTATGTTGATGCGGCTCTGAGACATCTCCTCAAATTTCAGAATAGGGAAGACGTAGATCCTGAGAGCGGGGCTACACACCTAGGCCATGTGAGAGCATGTGTCGGGATTTTGATCCACGCTTTGTGGACGGGGGATATTAACGACGATCGACCCCCAAAAAAAAAGTCACTTACGGACGATGGATAGGGAGAGAGGAACGTGAAATCTGGACGCATAAAACAAGGTGATTCTGTTCGACACATCGATGGCAGGGAAGGGTACATCCTCAGCCAGTGTGAAGAAGGGTTCAATGTTCTTTGGGTGAGTGGGATGCCACAACCGAAGCCGATCAAAGAAGGGTTTCTTGAAAAAATTAAAAACGGATTGACCAGTGTAGGAGGGCCAAAATGAGTAACATGAACTACGTGCGGATAAGCACCATCGCGGATGCAACGAAAATTGTTCGTAAGTCTGGACTAATCGTAGATGGACGCAACTCATATTTAGAGAAGCAGGTGCTGGCTATAGCGAAAGAGATGTACAAGGAAAATGGAAAGATCCCTGGTTGGTATCAAGTGGCTCGTGCAGCTTGGCAAAAATTCCAAGAGAACTGCGACTTGTACGATAAAGTAACTAAAAAGCAGAAATACTTTTTCCCCCACGCGGAGAAGAAAGCGATCAGGCTCGTTGAACGTGCGGAGAAGGGGCTAGTGAAAGGCTTTAAACCTTCATCGACTAACGCCTCTTGAACCAAACCAAAATGTGATGGCAAGAGAAGTCATAAATACTACTTCATCAGCCAGCATCTGAAGCGTATCTATCTCGCCCATGGCGTATGCCTTCCAGTAGATCCACGTTGTTAGGCCAAGCAAGAACACTGTGATGGATGGGCGTACCAATCTTAGTACGGACGAACACCATTTATGGGGCGTACCCATGGCACTGTCGTGGGCATAAGCCGCTGTCCTGAGCTTTGTGTCTGCATCTACTTGAGAGATTAAAAGCTCACTCTCCATCTCCGCTTGTTTCATCTGCGATTGGGCTTGGATCAAAGCGAGTTCGTGCGCGTTCTCTGCTTGTTGTACCTTTGCTTTTTCCTTTAGTTCTAGCCATCCAAAAACTTTGCCAGCTATCGCGCCTATCAGTCCAAGCCCCGATCCCCCTATCGCGCTCCCGAATAGGGAGCTTACTACCGTACCTAGAATTTCCATACTTCACCACCGCGCCCTTCTGGGCCTGTTATCCACATGTACAAATGTTCTATAGTTGACACCTATGCCCATGAAGCCAGCTTCTTCAGCCGCGTGTATGATGTCATGTTTGTTGTATCGCCCAATGATTACATCAGCCGCTCTCGCAGGTCGCGTAATCGTCGACCGATGCATCGATAATGGAACTCCACCCACGACTTGATTGTGTTTTGGGCATCGCGAAACACTCGACAGGCTGATCGGGCCAAGCAGGTCACGTAGTATTTGAAGTTTCTGAAGATGCTCATCTTGTATGTACCTCGCTTGTCCAATTCCGTTTAACCCACAACCTTTTCCGCACTTGCATTCGAGTTCCTTCCACTTGAAGTTCTTGGTCGCGTATTCATTTCGAAGCAGTTTCATTTATCTTTTGAGTTCCAAAGCTCGAACAATGTTTTAATCTTCTCTTGCATTACCTCGATCTGTCCGTGCATTTTTGCCAAAACAATAACAAGCGTTACGAACCCAAATACGATCGGCCATGCGCTTACCATAATGTCCCATGTTTCCCCCATGCGTCGTCCCTTCTATTTGAGTCCACTCGATAAGCCTGATTTCATACCCTTCTTCTTTTTGTTTTTGGGATCACGAGCCACAGTGTCGATGATGCTCTCTCTCCAGTCTCGTGTGATGAACGGAATGCGTTGAGCAAGACTTCGAGTAGCCGCCCGTGATATTCCATCAGAGTCTACGCCTTGAACCACGCCGACTGCGTCATAGACTGATCCGTAAGTCGGGCCAGCGATAAGACCCATGATACGATTGGTTCCGTATGAACCTTTCTCCCCTTGCATTGCGGCTTGATAGAAAACGTCTGCAACCAGACCAAGTCCTCCCATGTGCATGATGCTCTCAATGGCCCATCCAGCAAATGCGTCCTTGTCGTCACCATGGATACGAGCGTCATAGCCAAGCTCTTCCATGATCTTGTTGTATGATCGTTCCCGTGGAGCCGAAGATCGTTCGTCATCACCACCACGCATTTGGACAATGTCCTTGGCCAATAGTGCGAGGGCACCTGATCCGGTTCCAATTGTTGCCATATTTATGAGGGGGCCAATGTCTCCATCGCCATTGACTACCCAACGCTTGGCTTCGTTGAATGTGCGGTATGCCAAACGCTGATACATAAGCGGGTATGATTTAAGCTGGAACAGCATCGCACCCTCTGGTGACATGGGGTCTTGAAAGATCAATGGCACATCTGTTTTGGACGGCGAGAATATGGACTCTCCGCTAAACTTGTGAAGGGCCGCTCTCAAACGAGGGTCGTCGTATAAGAGAGCAACATCTTCTAGTGATCGATCGTTGTCGGCGTAATCACCGAGTCCAAACTGCGATAGCTTTCGTTTAGCTTGTCGGAACTTTCTGCTTTGCCCTATGACCCCAGACTGTCGTGCTTCCTGTGCAATACGGGCGTTCGCTTTAAGCATCTCGTAGCCAATCGCAACAGCGGCTTCCTTCATGCCGTTAGTCCATGGCGTGAGCAAGTTCGCATTGAAGAAAGCGTTTGATATTTTCCCGCCTGTTCCACCGTACAACATAGTCATTCTGCTATGGGTGATGTTGTCCATTGATGCACCTACAGAAGCGAGGGCCGCACGATAATGTTTTGCGTCAGGGCCAACGGTAGAATTGTACAGTGCTTTCGTTGCATCTCTGAAACGTGCCCCGCGAATAAATGGCAAGCTCACATCAGTGAATGATGTCAAGGTGGTGAAGCCAAGTAAGGTGACAGAGTTAAATGCACGGGCACCTTTCGATACGCGCCTTCGTGTCTGGAAATATGCGTCGTTGTTCACGGGTCTGCCCTGTAGGATACTGAAATAGTTTTCGGCAAATACAACTGGATCGGTATCGGTCGCGGATTTCTTTTCTAGGTTCCCGAATTTTTGATGTTCGACTAGGCCATTGGCGATAGCTTCCACACGTCGGCGGTAGCCACGGCCAGAGTTGGGCTTGAGTGCGTTCAGATAGTTCATCGTTTGTTGAACCCCTGCACCATTCTCTATGTTCTGCATAGCAATCTGAACGGCCATGTCAGCTTGGTCTTCGCGCATACCTCGTAGTTCTGGGATACGAACAGTGTGGTTCTCTATACCTTGGCCAAATTCTGGGTATCGTTTACGGGTAGAGGTTACGACTTTATCAGTGGATAGAAGCTTGACTGCTTCCTTCGCGCCGTTAGCTCGTACCTGTATGTAATCGTAGAAGCCATGGTTGTTTGTACCAAATTTCTTCTGGTACGCTATGCGTCTGGTAGTTCCCTCAAAGTATTTACTGATTACAGATTGTAAGTCGTCTGCTAGGAATCCTTCCTTCTCCATAAAATTTAGGACGTCTTCATATACGAGTTTGCCTTTACCATCTGCTTCGTTCAAACGGATCAATCTCATATACTCAGCGTCTGTCTTACCACCCGCCCTTGCATACTTTGAGGATTGATGCGGCAAGTAAACACCGTCTTCAGCTATGAGTGTGTTGGCCATGTGATCTGCGATGTCTTGGAGATCGCGTACTTCTCTGTATTCACTGGGCTTTAGCCGTGTCGTCTGTTCTTTGTGTAGGTAAGCTGTCAAAGCTTTTGTGAATTTACTGTAGTTTTCCCTGATAGCCTCGACGTTCCAGACTTGTGGGAAGTAGTTATCAGGTATTGTGCCAACGCGTATGCCAGCGTCTTTCATGTCCTGTAGTTCAAGATCAAAGCGAGAGCGTATCGCGACGGCAACTTTCTTTTCGGCAGCAGTCAAGTTTTGTAAGTTGTTTTGACTCTGTCTTCGTAATGCACGAACGATATTCTTGTACTCTTTTGGTTGGCTTGCTTGCCCATAGAATTTTAAACCTCTGCCCCAGCGCATGACCTTACCTTCACCAGATAACTTTTTCATTTCGGTGAAGAGAGGCATTACCTTCTTAGCCATGTCAGCATTCTCTGTGTCGTGAATGGAGACGCCATCCTCTGGCTTCGCCCAGTTACCTAACCAATGCATGTTGTTGTACCGGAGCTTCTTTGCGTTGTCGGATAGGAAACGTATCGGGTTGTATTTGGATAGAGCTTGATAGTCTTCGGTAGCTAATTCTTTCTTGGCCCCGATCTTTTTCATTGCATCAACGACTGATGGATGCGCTCCCAATCCTTCTGCGTCAGTGTAAAACTGGCCAGTGTTTGCGGCAGTGGCATCCTCGTCTGTCACAAGAGTCTGGAATAACTTTCCTTGCGGGGATTGTGCAGAAGTCTGTGGGCTTTCCCAGAAGAATGGGCTATCGCTATCAAAGTATTCTGCGTCTGGATGCTTGACAGATGATGAGTTGAAAATCACTGCCCCTTCATAGGAGTCAGTCCGGCCTCCTTGCTCAAGGTTTGAATTGTACTCAGTGGTTCTCAAGCTATCGAAACCTATGAACTCAGCTACTTCATTGAATAAGTCTCTTGTCGTTATTTGGTCTTCGAGACCTATGACATCTATAGGGCGATCGGTTGTATCAGGCGTCTTCATACGTTGCTGTACCATGGCGTCTAAAACATTGATGTAAACGTCCTGTGCCATGAAAGTTTTCGCAAACATGGGACGCCCCATACCAGCTAACTTTGAATCTAAATATTCCATGTCGATGAGGCCAGCACTATCGAGTTGCTCGACTACTTGACCTATGCCAGAGTCGTAGCTGGCTTTGGTTATTTTAGTAGCTTCTGTAATGTCTAAAGGATTCTCTGCCCGTACAATCACAGGAACGGTTCCAGGTGACATCTCAACGCCAAAATCTTTTAACTGTCTGGTCAAGTCTTCAGACTTTTCGATTAGGTTATAGACAACACCATCAACATCGAATGGTAAATCAACGTTGTTTCTTAAATCGTTATCTATCTCACGAAGATTTGAACGAACCTCCAGATAATCTTCAACTACATGCATACCTAAACCCAATTCTTCGGGACTTGATGTAGCGTTTCGCATCATCCTGTCCATTGCCATTGGGGTGGGCATGTCGGCAAACATTTCCGAAGAAACTTCTGGACGCCTAGATAGGTATATTCCCTTGCCGTATTTAGTAAATCCAGAAGAGCCATCAAAGATAAAATCTTTTTCGTCGAATACTTTCGTGTTCGGGGAAGAGTGGTAGTAAGTGATCGGATTCCCCTCAGCATCAGCACCAAGGCCACTGCCAATGAATTGCTTTTGGTTTACCATGCGTAACTCATTGTCTTTGGGCGTGACATTTTTAAACAGATCACCGTATAGGGTTAGGCGTCTACCTGCTTTGCGAACATCACCTCTGCTCATCAATCCATTCACTAGGTAGCTCGTGTCTTTGATGCGTTCTTTTACAAGATTGTTGAGGTGTTCAAATCCACTACCTGTGAACGGAGCTTCTCCCCGTTCGCCAGATATAGCCTTGGAAAGCATACGCATGAACCATTCGTTTGCCATGTCCTGTGTGTTGTCTCCAAGCATATCTCTTTCGACTTCAACGCGAACAGCTTGGAATTGATCTAAATCAAACTGCTTTTTGATAATCTTTGCGTCGAGGTCGGTGAGGGGGTTTGCTTGTATTGCCAAGCGCATGGCCATATCAACTGTTTCCGCGCCAGACATTGTTTGTGTTTTGCCAGAGCCAACTAGTGCTTTCGACAGGGAGCGAAGTTCGTTTCTGAAATCGTTGAACCCATCCCCGTTGATGTCAAATTTTTCATCAGCTTTAGCTGGGCTATCGCTTAGGAGCAACAGACGATGAGCCAAGTTTCGTGCCACACGTTGTGTGTCGGGATCTCTGTGTGTGACCTTGGTTAAGACTGACCGGATGTATTCGGGTGCATCATTAGGCACACCTTCTACTCTGGACACTCCGCGTGTGTGCAGGTCTTCAAGTTCGAGAAGGCCAACAAGTTTTGGGCTTTCGAATTTTAAGATTGGCTTTGCGTCTGGATTGTTTCGAAGGAACATCTCGTAGCTATACTTCTGTACATCTTTTTTGTTGCCGTCGTTAAGAGCCTTGATAAGACTACTCTCAAGTTCGGCGTCGGGCATACGCACTGTGTCCATATCAATGGCTACAGGTTCGATGTCAGATGCGGCTCGAACACGTCGTATCCATTCCGCGCCTATGTCACGCGAACGTTGTGTCTCAGGCTTTGTCCTGATTTCCTCATCGAGAGATCTAGCAGGGGCAGTCTTCGTGCGTTTATTTGTGCGGGTTTTCTTGCGTGTCTTCTTGGTTGGCGTTGGCTTTGTATCCACTGGTTTCTTGTCTGCGACCTTTTTAGATTCCTTCGCTACCTCTACACGTTTTTTCTCAACAACTTTTTGCCTGTTGGCCTTGGCAGTAGCTTTGTCCCTTTTGACTTGCAGTCGGTCTTCGTGAATAATTTTAAATTGCAGTCTTGTATCTGCCAGATACATCTGATCCATCATGTCATCAAATGAATTGACTGCCGTGGTAACCCACGTTTGTTCGTCCATGTCGGCATACATAGCTACATCTTCTTTGGTAGTACCTTTACCCTCTAAGCCCATCATCGCCCTCATATCTCTGGAGATTTTCTGGATGGTGCCAGGGAGTAGAAAACGTTTGTCGTATCCAAAGTAAGCGTTGTCTGGGTTCTCTGCAATTTGAGCGGCTGTTGCTCTGGTTGGTAACGAGAGACGCTCTGCCTTTTCTCCTACAACTAAATTTCTATTCTTGGGATTGCTTGTGCGATTACCAATACGTCGGACAGAGCCAGCTAATGGATTGCCCCCGTGATATGAGAGGCCAGATGTAAATTCGGTTACCATTTGCAGTATCGATTTTAACTCTTCTCGACTTGAACCTGACTCTGAAAATTCCTGTTGAAATTTGACCTGTGCTTCTCTTACATCTTCAAGAAGTTTTTGATTCCTTTTACCCTCTCCAGAAGTTGCTTGCTTTATTGGTCTGACAGGAATGGCCACAGGCCGTGGGTTGGAACCCTCGACGCTTTTATATCTTTGGAATAAGGCTTCATCGATCATATCAAAAGCATCAATCACGCGATTACCTGCATCTAAACGATCCAATGGACTTGATATGGGAGAACCAGAGGGATTAGCGTCCTTGCGAAGCAGTATGTTTATATCATCAAGAACCTTTGCTAATTCTTGCCTGACTGTCGGGCTGTCATTCAGTGCGCGACCAAGTTCTGTTTCCCTCACCAAGTCTGATGCAACTGACACACCTGTTTCATCAGGCTCTATTAAAGCATCAAGAGAATTGTATGATTGTCTGATCTGTCTGGAGGAGGGGCCATAAACAGTTCTGCCGTCTACATCGGATACATTATCAAATGCGTCTTCTAAGTCTATTCTCTGGTTATTGAACCCATCCATAATGGTTTCAATAGATTTACCCTCTGGGGTTGTAGGGTCGCTTGTCCTCGAAATAAAATCTTGTGCGTTGTCACTGTAAAGTTTATCGAAATAAGGAATTAAATTTTTATCGACAGGGGATTTCTTCTTCATTCCAAACATGTGTTCTACTATGCGTTCAAGCAAGTATCCCATCTTTGAAAGCAGTGTCCCTTTGTACGGTAGCCGACCTTCCACGTACATTTGAAATTGTCCAGCCAAGAACTCTTGTGGGCTAAACCGACTCATAACCACTTGGTCTCTTTCTGTCCTTCGAGTTGGGTACTTTGCTTCCATAGGATCTAGTTTGCCTGTCGCAACCATCGCCGCTTTTTGAGCGTTATTCGCTTCAGTTGGAAACTGAATAAGATAGGGAGACATCTCTTGGATTTTTTGATAGTCCAGCGATCCATCAGGAGCGTAATAAGAACGCATTTCTTTGAGCATGTTGCCACGGTCTTGCGGCGTTAAGACATTCATGTATGCCCAATGGAACATTTCATGTATTACGGTGTGATACTGATCCCTTCCATTTATGCTAGGACTTAGTTGGATGCCACCAGTTTTTCCCACGTATGCGCCTTGGTCACCTCTGCTAATTTGAGGGGCCATTCCTTTATTGGCATTGCTCAAACGTCGGAGGACATCTTTAGCCATCTGTTTATCTAATTGAAGATCTGAAACACTAGTGCCTTCTAGTTTCCCTGCACTGAAAATTTTATCCAATGCACCCCATGCTTCTAATCGCGTTTGCTCGGAAGCTTTATACTCTGGAAGAACGCTGTATAAATCCTCTATCTTTTTAATTCTTTTGTCAAAATCAACCAAGTTCTCTTCGAACGGGGAACCCTCTAATCCAGCAACTTCTATGTAGTTAACGTCGTTCAAGGGGTCTTGTCGGAGCTTCTCGATTGTTGGAATGTCTTTGGCTGGTAGCGGGGGATTCTCTATGGCGGCAGTAACAGTATCTTCCACGGCTTCTTCGCCAAGTGGCACGAAATTCACCTTGCCTCTGAATGGATTGTCGTCGATGCTTACGTGCCCACGTTCCCAGCCAGAGGGGTCGCTCTTTCCGTATAGCTGATCGTAGGATGTTTGGTTCTTGCCAAGCATTCTGTGTTCGTATTTGTGAACTTTACTTTTTGGATTCTTGCGTCTTATGGCATGTACACGGCCATCAGGTATTTGGGGCATGGTCGAGGAAGCTGTAGTCGTTTCAACGGGTGTATCTGTTGAAACAGCGGGGGCAACCTCTTCGGTTGCGGCGGTTGGAGCAACTTCTTCCTTTGCACCAGCCAATCGTGCGCGGCGTTGTGCCTGTATTTCACCTATGGCAGATGGATCTAGCTTTCCATCAGAGACGAGTTGTACGAGTGCTTCAGCAAATTCCTTACTGTCGTCAATACTTGCAAGAGCTTCAGTAGGCGTAGCCACCTTGGAGCCTCGTCGCTTTGACATCTTCTCGATGGTGAATTTTTTAGTGTCTGCGTTGTAGGTGACACGGTCACCTTTTCGGTAACGCTGATTACCATTGGGTAGTTTGCGACCTGTAGACATGATGGCACTAATGGTCGTGTCTTTATATTTGGAAGTGTCGTCAGCATCCTTACCCTTGAGGGCTTCGTTCTCAGCTTTATTCTGTTCTGCACGGGCCTTCAAACCAGCGGCTTCTGTGATGTCTTTGCGTGTAGCTTTTCTTTCCGCTTTGCCAAGGCCAGCTTGCCTACGGCCTTCTTCGTTGTTGAAAAAGGTGTCGTCTCTTCCAAGGAATGATTGACCGCCCTCACGTCGGCCTTCATCCATTTCGATGAGACGTTGGTATTCAAGTTCGGCAAGCTCACGCAGAGAGTCCATCATCTTGAAAGATGGTGTCTTTTCTTTCTGGATAGAGAGTCGGTCTACGAACTTTTCTAAGTCAGTCATAAATGATTGACGGGTGCCTTGGCTGAGTGCATCCAAGTCCATCTTCGATGTGACCGATTTAGCCAATCGGGTTTTGAAAGACTGAGCAGTGACGCCTGTTGGAGCTTCAAGAACTTCTGGCTCGTCTGTGCCTCTGAGCTTGGCAAAAACTTTAGAGAGATCTGGTACGGTGTATCCTTCCACACCTTGATTAAGGCCAGTAAGCATTTCACGCATTATCTCTGGGTTGTCTTCCAGTGAGGCAAGTTGTTCTGGTTCAAGGTTTAGGCTCTCGATTGTATCGACTGCATTGTTCACGTTAGCCATCTCTGCGTAACGTGCTTCCAATGCGTCTACTGGCTCAGGCTCAGGCTCAGGAGCGGTAGGCTCTGGATCAGTTTCAGCAGCAGTCTCTTTTTTCGGTGCATCAGGATCGTCGAGATCGAGCATGAGTTGATTCTCGTCTCTCCGGTATTGGTTCTCAGCCATTGTATTGACTGCGTCTTCAAGTTCTTCTGCCTGTCCACGTTTCACATATTCAAGTACGGCCCCGTAGTTTACTTCGAGATCGATCTTTTCTTGTTCAAGCGCGTATTGCTTTTTCTGGTTTGTTTCAGTTTCAAGTTTACGATCTATCTCTTCGATTGCCTTTTGTGTTCGGGCTACCTGCCTGTATATTCCAGCCTTGTTCATTGCGACCTTGGCTTGCTTAAAAGACTCCTTAACTTCAGGATCTTTCAGGGCACTCTTGTCGAGGCGTTTGTCTATACCGCCAAGGTTGTTCTCGTTGTAAAGATTCTGGGCAATAGATTTTTCTGCATCTGCCTCTGCCATGAGGTCGATAGTAGGATCTTCATCTGGCTCTATGGGATCGGGTGTGGTGTCTACAAAGTCTTCTTCTTCAATTGCTTCCTGTGCGGCAGGTATCTCGTTCTTTTGTTGAAGGGCTTGTATTTCTGCATCTATTGCACTTGTGTCTGCGTTGGGATCGGCATCGAGCATCTGTGCCTTGCTGTCTTGTAACTGGCCAATTTTTTGTAGGGCACCTTTAGCTAGTTTACCGCCAACTGCTCCAGCTACACCACCTATAACACCGCCAACGCCAGCACCAAACACACCCCCAAGAGCAGTTGCTGTCGCTAGTTCAGTCCCACTGAACTCAGTCTGTGCTTCGGATTCAAGATCGGTAAGCTGATTGGCAATGTTCTGTCCAAATTCAACGGGGGCACTGGCAATCAAACCGTACTTACCACCTTCCTTTATACCAGCACCAAGCGCAGATTTCCCCGCAACGTACGCACCCCTGCCAGCTTTGACTGCGGCACCACCTGGAAGCAGATTTTCTGGAGCAAGAAGCAGAGCAGGTACAGAGTCTTCTAGACCTTCGATAATGCCTCGGCCACCTTCTTGCCAGAATGCAGGGTACTGATCGAAGACGCGTTGGATACGTCCCATCTTGGATTTGATGTCATCTGTTGCACGGTTTACTGCGTTGTATCCAGCATCACCTCCGACTGCGGCACCGAAGTTTAGGTCGCGCCAGTTTCTCTCCCAGAAAAACTCTTGGAGCATCTCGTCGTCGGACGCGAACTCTTGTCCTTGAGATGACATAACATCTCGAACGTCCTGTAAGAATTGAGGATTGGATAAGACTGTTTTGGGGTCGAAGTTTGAGAGATAGTCAGAGCCAGATTGTTGAGGGGCGGCTCTTGACCTGATGTCGGCCAAACGCTGTATAGCTGATTCAGATAATTTCATTACGGTACTCCAGTTTCCGATACCTATTTATCGTTGGAAACTGAGGTACGGTCGTCCCTATTGTCCGTATAATCGAGGTTGAGTGTTTCCTAGAACTGAAAAACTCTCTTGTGTCTTCCCACCAATTTGTCCACCTTGTCGCCTAAACTGATCGTTCACTACGCTTTGCCTATATTGCGCTTCGGCATTAAGTCTTCGTTGAACAGGGTTCTCCATCTTCTTTATCATCTTGAGATCTTTTTCAAGTTCTTCAATGAGGTCTTCTGTTCCCTCATCTAACGCACCATACTTCATGCGGTTAGGCTGAATGAAATGTCGTTTGATGGATTTTATTTTGGCCTCTATATCTTGGATTTCTTCTCTTCTGACCGTTTCCCATTCGGCTGGGTCGTTAATTCCGTTAGGGTTTTGATCTGTTTTAGGTAGTCCGAAAAGTTTTAAGTCGGTTGGCAAACGTCTCATTTGTTCACCCACTTCTGTTACCCTATTGTTGAAGCGTTCTTTTACTTCTGGTTTCAGTGTTAAAGCCGCAATCGATTGGGTAATGAAATCAGTACGAGTTTCCCCAGCACTCTTTCCCTTTAGTTGTATGTAAGCGGCGTTGTACAATTCCTTGAATCTAGTTTTGAAATCTTTCTCATTTTTTGCGGCTTTCCCAGCATTTATGAACGCTTGTTGCGCTATTCCTGTTAGGTCTATGATTCCACGCGAGACAACTTCAGCCTGAAACAATTGGCCATATTCAATAGCCTTAATATCATCCCCGTCTTTGGTGCGTATACTTGGAAAGAGCGATTGTGCATATGTCTGTCCTGTGTCCTTTGCTGATTCGATTGCGAGTTCTAGTCTTTTGGCGAACGTCTTGTCTGCTGATTTTCTTACGAGATCAATTTTTGACTCGTAGTCTTTGTTAATCGCCACTCCAGCCAGTCCCTCTGCTGATTCGATTAACCTGTTTAAAAGATCCTGTCTTGCATCCCCAGAGATCATAGGCCCAATTGATGTATTTAGTTGCATTATGGCTCTCTCGGCTTCTCCATCTTTCATAAGCTGGATAGCACCTTTAAAATTATTTCCCCCCTGGATTTCATTGAATTTAGATTCTGTTATTTTAATGGTTGCGTTCGCGTTCATAGAGTCTGCTTCTTCTTCCCAACGGGATTCGTCAAACAAATGGCTTATGCCATTTCGTGTGTAAGCGTTCTTTATTTTCGTTATTGCTCGGTCACGCTTATCTATGTCGAACGATTCTAGATCGGCAATCGTATTGGCATTCAAAGTAGTCTTTCTAACTTCAGCTTCTTTTTTCAAATCATTAGCTGTCTTTGTTTCAGCGAGTTTCGCGCCAGCCAGTTTAATAAGTTGGGGGTCGAATACACCCATCTTTTTTGCGGCTTCTTTCTGTTTCGCTGGTGTGTCTGCATCCGCAATGTCGAAAAACTCTGATAGTTTTTTAACTTCGTTAGCCACTGCTTGTGGCATATTTATTCGAGATAGAGCAGTGAGTTGTTTAAAGGCAATCTCCTTGGCGTCGTTTGACATGGTTGAAGGCATGGTAGCAAGGACTTGAGCCTTGACTGCGTCCATGTTTGTGGTTCCATCCACGCGTTTGTTCTTCAGCATGAGAGTGGCAATGTTGCCCATGTAATTACCGTTGCCAACGGCAGTGTTTACAAAACTCTCTGACGCATTAATTGAGCCAGCGGATTTTGCGACGGTTGCACCTTGCTGAAGTCGAGCTTGCATCTGTGCCGTCATTGTAACGCCGTAACTTCCCACGATGTTCGATATCAAAGCTCGCGCTTGTTTTATTTTTTCGTCGTCACCGGATTGCAATAACGTCTGTATGTTTTCGTTAGTGTTTACAGCGGTCATAGCCTTTTGGAATTTGTCTTCGTTGTCATCCTTTTGTGCTTGGTCGTACAGCGAGATGCCTTGCTTGAAAACGTTGTCAGATTTTTCAATGCCAAGAGACATTGCGAGTGCGTCAGGATTTGCTCCTTCTTTCAGCTTGTTGGCTATCTCCTGAGACACTGTCATCATCTTCTTGCGACGTATGTTCTCGAACGTTGGCTGGTATTCTTCTAGCGTTCGTTTTGCAATGTTGTAGCCAGCACTATTTGGCGTAAATTTAGATAGTGTTCTTTCGCTTAACCCTTCATATGTGTCGTTAAAATTAATGTCTTTTTCGACCAGACTAGCAATGCTGTTGTTTAAATTTATCTGGCTAGTTGCTTGTTGGGCTTGTACCTGAGCATCCTTTATTGAACGTTCTTTATCTCGACGTGCCCCGTATTGTTCGAGGGCATCCATGGAAGGTAACTGGTTGCGTAAGTAGTTACTGCCGCCGGAGAGTTCTTCAAGAAGGTTCTCATGGTCAGAGATAGGGGCATCAGGAAATAGCTCTCGCCACCGTTTGTAGTGTTCAAGGTTCTGTGTACGTTTGGTAGCGTAATCCTGTTGGGCTTTACGTCTACCTTCGTTGAATTGAGAGAAACCGAAAAGCATCTAGATTACTCCCCAAGGATCGGTATAAGTCGCATTTTCTCTTAACGTAGGAGCCATTGTACTGCCAGTGTCGGAGTTGAAGAAGGACGAGACATCTGTATTTCCTAAGTTTGACTCCTTGAAGAAGTTCTCGATGCCCTGTCCAGCGGCGTTGAATGAATTACCAGCGGCTGTTGAGAACGTTGTTAGAAGGTTGTTTGCACTTTCTGAGGCGGCTGGGGCACCTTTCAGTATTCCTTGTGGGCCTTGAACACGATAGTTGTATGGCGCGGTTACCAAATTCTGTAACGTGTTGAGCGTATTGTTTGCCAGACCTTGCTCTGCACCAATCGTGCTAAGAGCGGTTGTGTAGTCTATTAGATCTGTGTTCTGGTTTAAGTTGTTCACACCTGCAAGGGCACCCAAGACACTGGCTTGGTTTAACCTTTCGCCACCTGCTGCTCCTTGCGAAAATTTCTGTCCAGCATCTGCTGAGGTAATGGCTTGTTTGAACAGCATATCTTGGAGAGCCTTATCGTAGTTTAAGCCAGCGACATTAGCGTTTTGCGCGTTGATGTTCCCGCTCTGTAAATTCGTGTCGAGACCTTGCAGTCCTGTTAACTGGTTTGTGGCCATGTTGAGCGCAGTAAGCATGTTTCTTGCCTCAGCTTCGTCTTTTGCATCAGCCATCATTCGTGCATTTACTACTGCTTGGCCAGAGGACGCACCTCCAAGTTTTCGCTGATTGTCTGCTATCATCTTGGACATTGTTTCGTTGAGATTTCTGTCTGAGGATACATCAAGGTTTGCCTTGAACATCTCAGTGAGTTTGTTTAGGGCATTGTCATAGGTGTTTGTATTGAAGCGAACGTCGAACTCTTTACGTGGAGCTACATTGTCGGCTGTAGGCGCGAACAGGGCGTCGGCAATGCCAAGCTCCCTAAGCATTTCATCTTGTTGTCTGCCAGCTTGTAGTACGCGTTCCCCTAGGATTTCAGACTTGGTCTGGTCTTCTCCCTCGGCTCGTTCCTGTGAGAGAAGAGACGCCATATCGTCGACGAATTGGGGATCATATTGGCCACGCCCACCAAAGGCTTCAAGTATTTGGGATAATGCAATCTCAAGAGCGTCTGCCCCTGAGTCAAAAATTCCCTCTTGTCGTGAGAGAGCTTCTAGTTGTGCGTTTGTTAAAGCTTCAGATTGGCCAGCCGCTTTGTCGGCGCGGTTGCTTGCGGAAAAGCCGCCCACAAGATTTGCTACTGCTGTAGCCCCGTCAATCAGGTTACTGAATGATACCATTTTGTACTCCTATAGTCGGATCGTGTTCCCGAAACCACTGGAGAAACGAGGGCGTGTTTCTGTGGATTGAGAAAAGGCGTTTCTGAAGTTCGTAGATGGGGGCAAGTATTCAAGTGCCCCCGTAAATGGATTGATGCGTGTTCTTCTGAACGATGGAAAGCCAGTCGTATCATTGAAGCGTCCAGCGGTTGGGGCTGAAGGGATTGTTCCATCTGCATTAGAGCCAAGGGCAATCTGTGGAACCCCTACGCTTACATCTGTTGGGATGTCGCCCGTTGAGGTGTCGCCCGTTGTCAAAGGCTGAGTGGTTACAGGAGGAGCATTTCTAGCGGCTAGAAGCTCATCTAACTCGTCTTCAAGTTCTGAAATCCTAGTTTGATAACCCTGTTGTGATTTAACCGCGTTGATGTCTCTGGCTAAATCCCCCGTAGAGGTCAAGCCAAGTTCTGATAGCTGGTCGTTTATATATGTCTCAGCTTCTCCTGTTCCAAATCTACCTTCGTATCCAATACCTCGAATGGCGTTCCTTATTTGTGTTATGTCCTCACCTCCACGACTGATGTTACTTGTATTAGGCGCGGAGAAATTTGTTGAAGCGTCGTTATCGAAATCGGTATAGTCGTTTGTGTATGCGGTCATCAGGTTCGGATCAAAGTTCCCAATGAACCCGCTGTCGACTGCGTCCTTACGAGGGGAAAGCTGATCGATAATTTGTTGAGCCGTAAGACCTGCGGTTCCCCCAAGTAAGTCGTATGCGAAATCCCCAGATCCTACTAGGTTGTCTGCGATATTGGTTTGATTTTGGTTTAAATAGTTTGTTCCAAATGGCCCCATTTCGGCTAATTCTTCGGGTGTTCGGCCTGTGGTATTCCCACCCAGAAAATTTGTTCGTGCTGTCGCACGGTCACTTTTGCCGCCGCCAATGACGTTGTCTTCATATGATGACATTCCCTGATTTCGACCGAAGCGTCCACCGAAGCCACCTTCTTTTAGATCTTGTTGAAGTTGGTTGGTTGTGCGCTTTTCAGATTGTCCGAAGATGTTGAAGTGGTCTCGTGCGGAGAGACCGCCAAGTAGATCGTTGTCTATAGCATCTGAAACATCTTGGTTGTTGGATAAGTAGAAATCTTCGTCAAAAGCTCCAGTGTATGCACCAAGATCTTGCACTTGTTGTTCGTTGACGTTACCAGAACGCCCTTCAAAACGACCATACGTTTGATAGTGTTCAAACGGATCTAGGAAATTTTCGTCATCAGGATTTCCACTTCCATAGCCAGCCTTAGTTACGTCTTGATATTGATCTAGATAAAAGTCGGCGTCGAAGTCTTCTCGATTTGCGAACTCCATAGCCCCTGTCTTTGGGTTGATCGTGCCACTGCCACCTCTAGCTTTAAGGAGTGCGGCTTCTTTGGGATTGATGTGGGCAAGGATCGTGTCTCCAAACCTACCGTGTCTAGCCATTTTCCTTGCAGGGCCAAACATTTTTGTACTGAACGTCATTACTTACACTCCTACCTATGTGCCTATCGAATAACCACGATTGAATCCGGTGCCAAACCCTTGACCAAAACCCTTGCCGCCAAAATCTCCGTATTGGTTGTAGTTGTTGCTGGCTAGAGCTTGAGAAAAACTTTGATAACTTACGCCCAAATCTCCAAGTAGAGATTCATCTGCTCGATCCGCAATCTCGCCAGTTATTGGATCTTTAGCCAAATCAGGTCGCAGGGGTGGGCCTTCTGGATTGTCATAGGCATATTTCAAAGCGGCTGGAACTGAATTTAACATGTTAACAAAACCGATCTCATTAGTTAATCGAGCTTGCATGTTGGAAAACGTTGATGGGTGAGACGGATCTCCATTTATACTAATGCCCAGACCGTGCAATCCACCGTCACTAATTTGATTTGCACCTCCTGTACCATCGCTGTTGGCAGAACTTTTGAACTGGCGTACATCGTTACTTGCAAGCAGATCATTGAAGTAGTTAGCAGTGAGTGCAGTTACTTGCTGTTGTGCTAGTGATAGAGGTTTATTACCAACTGTTTTGTATGTGTTGTAGCCGTACATATCAAATGACCCTTGTCCTATTTTGGCGTCAAGTTCGTAAGGCATAACCCCGATTTGTTGATACGCTCTCATAAGCTCTTCCTCGCTAACGAGAGGTGTGCCTCTCTTGAGGTTTCCTGATCGTCCAGATGGGCCGATCGCTCGTAGAAATATGGACATATCACGAGGAGCCATGTCTTCGTTTGTATCATCATTATTGACACCACCAATAACAACTCTTCGTACGCTGTGCCCCACGTCTAGTAACTTATTGTCAAGCTCGGCGATCGTGTCTGGATGAAGTGGGCCTTTACCGTCTTGTCCCATGTAGACGAAGCCTGTCATAGCTTCTTTGTCATTGTAATGAGGAACGGTGTAGTTGAGAATGTGTGCAACAGCCAGTGCTTGCTTTGACACGCTGTCCTTTTGATTTTGATCCGCTTTTTTAGGGGCATTATCTTTCTGGATTTTAGATATGTTGTTGAATACATCGGCTACAGTTCGCTGTCCACCGTCAGCCTTGGTGAATGCTGAAGTAAAAGCGTTTCCTTCTGACTGCCTTGGGTTTCCTAATGTTCCTTTATAGAACTCTAGTAAGCCTGTAGTTGGATTGATCGTGCCAGCACCACCCGCTTTTTTAAGCGTGTTGGCTTGTGCTTTAGTGAGATGCGCGACTAACGTATCTCCAAATCTCCCATGACCAGCGATTTGTTTAGCGAAATTAGGCATTAAGGAGCCACCTTTGTTACAGCCAATACGATCTCGATGTCAGCGGCGGTAGAGACGTTTGATGCCTCAAAGCCAATGGTCTTAGAAGCGTTTACGGTTTGAGCGTCTACGCTGATAGAGTTGGCCAAGTTTTGTTCGACGGGTGTAGATGATGCACTGATTGGGGTGAAGCCAGCTACGTTCACACCATTGACTTGCAATGTGATGTCACAAGTCCCGCTCGATGTCCTAACGCTGATCTTGTCTATGCGTACCATTTCTCCATAGATGCGCTTGATCACAAAAGAAGTTGTACTCGTTGTGTTACCAGACTGAACGAAGTGTAAGCTGTCTAGGGCCATAACTGTTGGTATTTGTGAAACGGCCAGTCGTCCGGTTGAGTCTAGGGCGGCTACCCCACTTGCGGCCCCGACTGTGCTTAAAGGGACATATGCGGATAGATCGACGGTTCTGAACTCTAAGCCTGTGCCAGATGAGTTTATGTGGAGGGCTTTCAATGCGTCAGTAACAGTAAATGTTGGTATGGTTGTTTGAGACGCGAAGTCTAACCATTGAACCCCGTCGTGGAACTTGGGTGTGTCTGGAGAAGTAGATGTATCTATCCAGAAATTACCAGCCACTGCATCTGCTCCTGTGGGAGCAGAAGCTGAGACGAATGTTTTGCCTCTGTTTGCCGTGAGAGATGCGAGGTTAGCCACGCGGTCTTGCGGAATCTGTCCAGCGGTTATTGCGAGTTTGGAATATGGGATGAAGCCACTGCTATCAAGATAGTCGTCGGCTGTTACGAGGCCAGATACTTTTGTATTGGCTGTATTCTCGACCGTAAGGATTGTGACTTCGTCGTTAAGAGCTAGAGCGGTATTGAAAGTGACTGTGTTCTGATCGCTCGAAGCCGTGTAATCATTTGAACCACCTTCTGTTTGGAACAGGCCGTTTCTGAATACGAGTATTTTTTCGTCAGATGTGTGAGCAAACGGGAAGACTGCTTGGTTTGTTGTCGCAGTGGCTGAGGTTCTTCGAAAATTCGAAACGGAGTTTGCCCGAAGCTTGATGATATAGACCTTTTGGCCAGTAGTCGCGCCAGCCGAAAGTGTAACGGTATTGTTGCTGGTGTTTCCTGTGTAGGATGTCGGGATTTGAAGGATACCATCTATGAATACCATGAGGTCATCTGTAGTCTCGTGGTTGTACGAAAACACAGTTTGACCAGATGTGGCTGTAAATAGAGTCCCACCGTTAAAAAGTGGGCCTTCGATTGTACCTAAATCGGCTCCCGCAGCTCCTCTGATTTCTGAAGCGGCAACTATTGTAGTCCAGCCAGTGGTTGTGTCGGTGTATGTACCGACCCTGTATTGTAGGTTTGATGAACCATCCAATCGCATTTCAATGGGAGCTATGAGTTTGCCCGTGCTATCGAACAGGACAGACATCAACTCCCCTAATGTGAAATCTCCCTTTTCACCGCTGACAAGGTATCGAATTACAGAGTTAAATTCGTCATCGATATTTCCTGTGCTTCGGTAATTCCCTGGGTGTAACTGCTGGATTCTGGCCATTCTTTTTTCCGTTTCTAGCTACTCGTTTTCAGTTCGATCGCAAACCCTAAAATCTCTATATCGCCCATATCCGTAGACTCAAATTTGAGTTGGATACCTCTGTATCGCAACTGAAACGGGATACGAAATTGAACGTCTAGTGCATCTAACGGGAATCCATCTGGATTGTCGTCCCGTCTTGCGATAGCGATTGTCTCTGTGAGGACTTCGTTTCCTTCTTCATCGTGGGCTGTAATAGCCAGTGTTCCATTTCCAGAGGCTTGCAATACGAGGGCACGGCTTTCTTTGACTTCATCTATCTGACCATGCCAGAGGATGGGCGTTTCTATGAGCATTGGTGGGCGAATGAAATCGTCTGTGATGTCGTCCTGTGGGGAAAGTTCGAAGAGTTCATCCAGACGATCGTATATGGCGTAGGTTGTCCCAAACGTCATTGAGCCAGCAAGGAACGCGCCGCATCGAGCCGCCCCTAAATCTGAAGATGACCATGTTAAGGCGTCGTAACCCTTTCGAAATTCTGCGACTAGGCTTTTGTGTGCCCCATCAGCCATGGGGAAGAATATGTGTAAACGTCCAAGGTCTTGATCGTAGGTTGAAGAAACGAAACGAGGGCCAATACATTTGCGTAAAAACTCTTTGTAGACCTCTTCTATTTCAAATGAGATTGTACGGGTTCCGATTGTTACACCGTTTTCGTTGGAACGGATCAGACTGTGTACGCCATGCCTTGAACAGAATATTATGTCAGAGCCTACTTGAGAGATTGCGTTGTGAGCTACCGCTCCTAATTGTACGTTTGCTCTTGTGTCTATTTGCCAGTTCGCTACGTCAGGGTCGACCTTGTATACAAGGCATTGGTCGTTTGTGAAAATTGCGAGGCGGTTTGTTTCAAATCTTGCGAGGCCAGTGATTTCGTCGGCTGTACCTATCACGTTGCTGAGGTCGAGAAAGTCTGCGCGTATGGCTGTAGTTGTGTTTGTCTCTTCATCTAGGAAGATTTCCTCGTCTCCTTTTTGGACGAATACACGAGACGCAATTATTTGTGCGGGGTCGTTTATATAACCCGCTGTGTATAAACGTCCCTCGATCGCAACAGCGAATCCTGGTCTTGCTGTCGAGTTGTTTTTTGCGAATGAAAACCCGTCAGTCATAATCATGTTGAAGCCAGCGGAACAAAAGAAAGTTTGGTTCGCGAATGTTGCACTGGTTACAGGTTGATTAACCGTGAATGCGTCAGGGTAGGTTCCTGTTCGCTCAGAGTAGAGAGATATGCTTTTCCCGTCTTGTACTGCATATACAAGACCAGTTCGGTTAAAGAAATCTTGGTGTACTATTTCACCCTGTTCGACTTTCTTTCTGAGCTTTAATCCGGTGTCTCGAATGATTGTGCCCGTCCATTTTGAATGGGCGTTGTTTAATGTGAAGAGGGGTTGTTTTTTCCCATCGTCCATTCCGATTACTGGTCGCGATCGATCGAGGCCAGTGAAACCATAGTACCCAGAGAGTCGGGATGCTATGAGGGATGGAGACTTTGTACGCATATTAGATCGCTAACTTTGAGTCTACGCCATTGACTGTTCGCATGGGATCAGAGTTCTCTGTGGGCACAAACTCATGTCGGACAGTGCCTTTATACTTTCGATTGTAGAGGATGCTGTTCAAGTGCTTGGCAAACTCCATGCGAGAGTTTGGGTATTTTTCGGATGCCTGTTGCTCTGCGTACAAGGCCAGTAGACCGCGAACCATGATTGCATCTTCTATCGCTCGTACATCTGTTTGCGAGGTGTAGTACTCGATTGCTGTAACTGAGTCGTTATATGGGTGAGAATTGATCATCTCGACGACTTCATTAGCCATCTCGATCATCATAAGGACGACATCCCCCGTGACACGGCGTGAGCTAAAGTCTCCGTATCTGCGAAGAGCTAAGGCAACAAGATTTTCCAAAGGAGCGTTTGGGCTTCCTTGGAATACGTGGGGAGCAAGACGAGTGTCTGTCGGAGCTTCCCTCGTGCCTACAGTTAGATGGTCAGTAGAGCTTACTTTTGTCGTACTCATTCAACCTCCACAAGTTTTCCTTCAGTGATCCATGTGTGTCTCATTACTCGACTGCGAAGTTCTTCGGGTACATGAAACATCATGTAACCACCTTGGGCGCGAACGCCTGTTATATGGGTTTCTGAATCTAGGATTATGCTGAAGCGTTGCCCTTCAGATTCTGTTGACATGAGGACAAGTTCTTTAGACGAGGAGGTTGATTGGCTGGCCTTTGTTTTCTTTGCTACTTTCTTTTTTACTTGTTCTGTTCGGGCGTCCTCGTCTCGGATTGATACTTCTGCATCTGAGGATTGGACTGACCGCATACCTTGTGAAACATTCATTATAGATCTCCGTGATTTTCATAGATCTTTTTCGCGTGTTTACAGGGGGCTGTCGTCCCTAATGATCGTCTGACTTTGCTTGGTTCACTACCTTCTCAATTTTGAGGTACTCAATGCGTCGGTTTGGAACGAAACGCCAAGTGACGCCTCTGCCATTATTGATCTGGAAGGTAGTTCTGAATAATCCTATTTTGACAATTGTCGCGGCTTCACCGTCTATGTAAACGAACGAACCTTCCTCGAAGGCAGTTGCCATGCGGAAGGTCAGTCCTTTTATGAAAGCGTCCATAGAGTCTTTGACCCAAAGTCCTATGCCAATGGAAACGGTGAGAGCTAATAGTGGGGCTATCAGCGCGACCATGTCGATGGACATCTGGTTGATGTTGGCTATCTCATTCATCTTCTTCTTCGTCGATGCCTGTTCTGGCTTCAACATATGAGCCGCACTTGGGGCAACTCAGGTTGGCGATTATGCCATCCCCTTCCAAACCATAATCCTCGAAGTTGAAATCGCCTCCCCAGATTAACTGTTGGTCAGGGCCGCAAAACCAGCAATTCATCATTTCTTACGTGGCTTTCGTTTCTTTCCATACATCTCTATGATCCTTACCCAAAGCATTAGCTGTGTAACTCGTTCGCGGTTTCCATTTGACAACATTCGTCTATGTTTTTCCCGCATCTGCATTGAAGGTGGCCATTAACGTAGTGAGGTTTTTCATCAGCGGGACGCATAAGCACTCCGCATTTTTCGCAAACCTCTACACCTTCTGGGAGGAACCCTCCCATAATGAGTTTCCCCATTTCGTTCATTCAATTTCCCCTAGATAGAAGGGTGGGCCTTAGCCCACCCATCCATGTTACGCGGTTGTTGACCAACCCTTAATGTACGTGTGAACTTTGTCTTGTGTAAGTTCTAGCGCACAATCAGATAGGTACTCATGGATCACTCCATCGACACCGTTACCTTGTCGGTCACGAAGCAATTGCGTATCGCGTCCTTCTAAGTATCGGTATTTAACATGTGGCATATCGACGATAACCATTGCAGAATCCATGTTTGGAACCTGTCGGAATTGAGGGTGTAAATGCACCATCAAATCCCCAGCCATCGTTGAGTATCTCGTCACGTTCACTCCGTATGTTCCAGAGACCACGGTGGGTTGCCACCTTGATTTTCCGAAACGCTGTAAGTGAGCGGCCACTTTGGAACCAACAAAAGCAAGCTTCTGTTGTGAGCCGAAAGCGAAGATGGTGTTGATGAGCATTGAATCGAACTCATCTTCAGTCATCTGGCCAGGTGTGGAGAAAGTTGCTCCATCTGTGACATTGGTTATCGATGTTAACAATCCACCAGTGTACCTTCTTTCGTTGTACGCAGAGGAGTTCTCGATGTGTCGCTTGCCAAAAAACATTGCGCGTTCGATTTCTTGCATGTGAAGCTTGAGAGCTTTCGTTGCATATTCGTCTTCAGCGTCACCTGTTCTTCGATACGTTGCTTTCAAAGTGTTAGTCACTGCGAAAGGTGTACGGAATATTTGGGTGTAGTTGAATACGACGCTTGGATCGAACGAGACTGCCGTTGACACGTCGGAACCATCAGCGGCGGCGAAACCAGCCACAAATAGATCGTCGTTATCGAGGATCGTCAAACCAGAAGAACCAAGGTTTCGGGCAACAGCTAATGTTGTGCCAGAAGCATCGGTTGTCACTCGCATGATTTCACCAGTTCTTGCGTTAGCAAGTAGAGTGCCAGCAGTTAAGAACCCAACTTCAACGTCTGCATCAATCGTAATTGATGTAGCTGTCGCGTTGTACCCAGCACCGTTGTTTATCTTTACAACGCGTTCGGGAATCTCATCACGAAAGTGATTAATTTTCGGGTCATCTGTGGCCTCGCCAGTGGTCATGGCAAGCAGAGCGTTAAAGGGTGCGCTTCCGTTTGGCTCTAAGAGCGTATACAGGGAGCGATAGTTGGTCGGACGAAAATCGGTAGAAAATTCACCACTTCCGCGTAGACCTTGAATGCCTGTAGGCATGGGTAGTCTCCTTTACGGGTTTCAAATTGCAAAAACAAGCATCAGAAACGTACGGATGGTCACGTACTATGACTTCAGCGGCGTGTCTTGGGCGGTACTGATAGCGGCTATCGCGGCATATACAGCTTCTGACAAGTTTACTTTAGGGTTTTTTTGAGAGCGGTCGTCCCTATTCAAAAGAAATTTATAAAAATTCTTCGAAGGATATAACTACGAATTGCCGATAGAAAAAAGAAAGAAGCTGTTATGTAGCCAGCTTCCCATGGATCTGGGTGCAATCCGAATATGGGTAAGGCCAAATAAGTAAACAGGTAGGATACTATCAGGCCAATGCCAGCGTTGAGATTAGCCTCGAAGAGAGACATCTTTCGTGTTTGCATTAGGCTACGCTTCGTTTACCAGAGCATTTCCAACGCTTGCGTGAAAGCCGAAGGGGGCTGTTTGGGTTGCTTGCCGCCTTTTTAAATTTTTTAAGCTGGGCATATGACCTACTACAATACGCATCCCCTTTGGCAGTGTTCGGAGCTACCTTCGCTCCCTTCGCGCCATAGCAAACCTTCTTACCTTTTGATGTTGTTTTGCATTTCGCTTTGCCTTTAGGGGTAGCCATTAGGCTCTCCTTTTTGGGCGCGGCTTTGCTGTTTTTTTGCTTCGGGCAAAGTCAGCATTTGAAGGGCGGTCAGGATGGCCAGCGGGTCGTGGCTTCTTACCCGCTTTCCTTCGCTTGTGAATGTTGGCGTAGAGACCTTGCTTTGCCATTTATGCCATCCCAGAATTTTTGTTGAACTGCTTGTCGGCAAGACGGCTAATCATTTCATCTGCACCAGATGGGGCAGGGCTTGCTCCATCAGCAGGGGAAGCGACCATCGTTCCTTGATAGGCTTGTCTTCGCTCGTTGATTGCGCGGAGACGATCCATTTCGGGGCCGTTTTTGGCATTTGTATAATCGGTCAATACCATTTTAAGAAGGTTGGGATCTTCAAAATCAGGGAAGCCAAAACCGCGTTCCTTTATGTATTCGTTGAACATGGGTGCGTCTTCTTCTGTAAGGCCAAGCGAGTCGGCTAAACGATCCATGTTCGCGGCTATGCGATCTTTGGCAGCATCTACTTTCATTTGATTTGCCTTCTCTTGACTTTGAACAGCCTTCTGTGCGGTTCCTTGTGCATTTTGTAGAATGGGTGCAAGCATTTGTTGTAATGCTCCCATTTGTTGGGACATCTGTGCTATTTGAGCTTGTTGCTCTCTGAATCCAGGTGGCATAGTGGAGAGATCATTTTCTCGCGTCCATCTTTCGTATGGATCTTCGGAGCCAATATCTTGGGAGGGCATCGAATCTTCGGCTGGACGTGCAGAGGGAACGCCGTCATCACCCATTGTTGTATTTTTATCCATGCCCTTTTTCATTAACTCGAACATGTTTCCTATGATCTCAGCGCGAGGCTTACCTGACTCTGCAAGCTTAGAAACCATGTTATCGAATGGTTCCATATCTTTTCGTTGTGCATGTTTGTGGTTGAGATCTCTATATCGAGCGAATGTCCCTTCTATTTGAGGGGCACTGAGTTCTTGCTCGACACCGTCCATCATTACCTTAAATGTTTGGATAGGCTCCATGTTGGTTTTATCGTCGGCTGTTGTTGGGGCCGCATCAGTTTGAGCCTTGTCCATAGCTGTATCTGCGTCGGGGGCAGAAGGTGGTGGTGCAGGTGGAGCAGGTGGTGCAGGTGGCTGACCTAATTGGTTAGCGGCGATACGTGCGATTGGATCTTCTTGTTCCATAGACATGTGGTGTTTCCTTTCTCGGCCTTAGCGGAGCGGTTGGTTGAGTTGTTCGTGCAGGGATAATGGATCATCAATTGGGTTTGGGTCGTCCCGTTTCTCCCATGATTCTAAATGGGCTGAACCCTGTAGTTTTGCTTCTAGGTTTGGGATAATGTTGAGAAGATTTTCAGACGCCTGTAAACAGCCAGCATAATAGGCCGCTTCCTGTAGCGTCTTATTCGGGTTCTTGGCTGTAGATAAAGCCAGTGTGACGATTTCATCTCGCATAATTTGTTCGATAACTTTCCAACCTGGACTCCTCGCAAGCTGGCGTATCTGTTTTAATTGCCTCTCGGCGTTTGTGATGCTCACGCTGTTTTAATTTTTCCCTTTGGCTTCTTCTTTTTGGCGTCACCAATCATGGCAATCTCAGAACCTTTTTTGATGACTTTGTTCCTAGACATGTTGGATTTTTTCAACATGTCCATGTAGGTTTTGTCTTCCATCATTCCCATGCCTATTCTCCCGCCGCTTTCTTGATGTCGTCTTCAATCTTTTTTGCGAGAGCGGCTTCAGCCGCTTGTTCTTCCGCGAATACGTCTTCATCAGATTTTGAGCCGTATTTATCATTGAGCTTGCCGTCCTTGATTTCGTAACGGGGAGCGTGACGTGAGCCGTCTTTAGGAACAGCGAATGAGGCAACGCACTCGATGTGGCTGTCGTCAGCCCATTCCGCTACTTGCGGGATAGGGTTATCCTCATCGTCAGGGTTGGGCATGAAATATACTTTATAGGCCATTATGATGTCTCCTATCGTGCGCTGTAGTTGTATGGATGAGCGTGGTAGTCCGTGCATTGAAACAGTGTTGGATAAGTTGTTGTATTTTCCACATGGAATTTGTGGAACATTTGACTTGGGTTTGTGGTGTGTTTGAGATTGTTAATTCCACTTGTAGCAGTTTCGTTGGAACTTGTTCTCGTAACCCACTGGGATATGTACCCACCGCCAGAACTGTTTGCGTAGATGTTCCCGCCTTGGAAAAAAGCGAAGCCATCATCTCGGTAAGGAACCGCATATCTTACGTCGCCAGATTGCGTGTCTTGTATTACGGAGATAGTTGAATTTGAATTTACTTTGTCGAGGAAGTGAGCCATGCACCCCGCATGATAATAATAGTATGGGGCCATTATGCAGACTGTCTTGCCATCTGTGCTTGTGATCATCGACGCTCCGTATTCTGTGCCTTGATCCGCGCCATACGACGTTGTTCCAGTCGTTCCCCCCAAATATGTTGGGGATACAGCCGATCCATCAGAGGGGGGATCAAATTTCCACGCCCTTAATCCATTTGCTTGTTGCCATGAGGCCACTCGTATGCCGCCGTTATTACATAGGATCATATGAAGGTTATACCGTGTTTCGTTATTCGTTAATCCCCAGCTTGGTAAGCTTATTGAAAAAGGAGTTTCTCGTCCTACCCCAGCGGCGGCAAACGCGGCTTTCGGGCTGGGGTTAGCTTCGAAGTCGATGCCTGTGTAAATAACGCAATTGAATGCGTTATTCCCGTTATTTGAGAAAACAAGAAGTTTTTTTAATTTATGATTGTACGATGCATTGTGGTTTTGATTATTATGGAACGTAAATGTCGGTGCAAGAGAACCAGTTAACAGGTCTAGACGCTGGCGAACAGTTCCATCTGCGTCGTGAGCTTCTGTGTCGTGGTTCGTTTGGGATGATAAGCCGAGGTCTTTTGCCCGAATTGTGGCTCCAAACATAGCATAGTTAATTCTTTTGTCGGGGTGGTCGCTATTGAAGTAGTGTCGGCTATAGGTAATACCATAACCATTTCCATGTTCTATCATGTCGCACCATGAGCCACTAGCGTAGTGACCGACAAAGGGGTTCCCTTTGTTGCTCATCATTGACGCTGACATCGGGGGGAAAGCATTGCTACTGCCAATTTGGTTGGTACTGTTTTGGTTGGAGTGCTGTCCGTAACCCGTTGCCCCAGCATTGGCGTAGTTTTGGTTGCTTTGTGGTAAATAAACATACCCGCCATGAGGGTTTATATACGAGGATGGCGTAGAATTTTGATTGAACTGATTATATCGGGGGGCCATGCTGTTGAAATCTTGGTCAAGATACCAAGCATGCATTTGGTTCCCATAGGTACTTAGCCACACATATTTAGCTGGTGAACCCAATCCACCATATCCCGTTTTTATGAGGCCGCCGCCGCCGCCTGTACTAGCTGGACTTGGAATAAACGCCATGTTATCGCGCTCCGTGGTTATAGGAAAGCATATCGTAATCAGTGACCTTGGTTAGGCCAGGGTAGTTTGTCGTGTTTGGCAAACCCCAGTAGGGTAGGTAGATGCGCTTTGCGGAATTGTTGCCAGTCGTATTGAACCCTCCAGCGGTGGTGTTTGCTGACTGTGACATGAAGTAAGACACATATGACCCGTTGTAGTTGTTCGAGTACCCATTCCCCGCGGAGTAAAAACAGAACCCAGAATCGCGCCAAGGCATGGGTTGCCAGCCACTACTAGAGTTAGCTTCAGACACCTGAGAATATGCGTGGTTTGTTGATGAGCCGCTCCTAGGTAAACAAAAAGCCATACACCCAGAGCCGTAGTAGTAGTAGGGACATGCCACCAAGACACCTGTTCGGTCACGGGTTTCCATCATTGTTCGCCCGTATTGATAACCTTGCTCCGCTCCGTATGAAGTTGTTATGTTCAATTGCCCTACATAGGCTGGTGAAAAATTTCCGTCTGCCGTTGGAACAGAGGTGCGGCCCCAGAGTTGTAGGCCACTGTGTGGATTCATAGTGGCCCCCCACAGGGTGCCATCGTCGCATAACACAGGGACAAAGCTGTAAGTGCTTTCGGAATAAGAGGTTCCCATGTTAGGAACTTGCATCAGACCAGTAACGACGGTTACGCTTGAGTCTTCCATTGCGTCGTATGGACTTGGGTACTTGTCAAAGTCTACATTGCTGTAACAGTTGTACGTTGCGTTAGTGCTTGACCAGCTTCGGATAACAAAAAGTTTTTTAAGGGATTTGTTATATGAAGCTGTTCCCCTCAATGTGGTGGTCATCCCAGGAACTGACCACTCCTTTGTGTTGGGGAAGTGAACTGAGTTATTGTTTGACGCAAAGCCCTCGTTTGAAACCGCCTTTATTTTGGCGTTACTGATTTGGTACGCGATACTACGGTTTGAGTGATCGGAGTTAAAAACAGCCTTCATCTCTTGCATAACGTGGTCGGGGTTATTACTTATGCGTGTGCCAACACTGCCATTTGAATATAAACGAACATTAGCTGAGCCACCCCATTGGCTATGCTGTAAGCTATTCAAAAATCTTCCACTGCTTGAGGAAACTTGGCTTTGAGAGCCGCTGTAAGAAGGCCATAAATTACTTTCGTTTGTGAATGTACCGCTTTGAAAATTTTGCCAGTGCGACACCGTTTGATACTCTGTCGTGGAATATGCAGTGCCGCCCCAAGCGACAGAGCCAAAGTCTTGGTCGTAAAACGTGAACCCGTAACCCGCCGAAGATGTGTTGCGGGTTTGCAGTACATAGTGAGCGGGAGTACCCGCTCCCCCGTAACCTAGTTGTACTTTGGTCGTTCCCGAAGACGAGGAGTCAGAAGACCCCCCAGCGGTTGATAAGTCTGAAAGATTAACCATTTACACTATTCTCCAGCCATTTGTCGCGTCCGAAAACACGAGGTAAAAAGACGAGTTTGCGACGTTACCCACCAGATTGGTTGTCCCGCCCATCATGTTGGTACTGTTCCGCGCAATCGTCAGATTGTTTGTTGCCCATGAGCCTGATACATCGTTGACTTGCACCCACTGTCCAATTGTCGGAGATGCAGGGAGTGTGAGTGTCCATACACCGCCAGACGTGTTGGCGAAAATTCTGTCGTAGACAGCGGCAGTGTAGTTCGCTGTTTTGATTAGCCACGTCTGTTCGGTTGCTGGTGGGATTTCGGCCCACTGTGTGATCGTTCCGTTGGTTGTAAGGAATTTACCACTTTGCCCCACCACATTGGCTATGTTTGCACCAACTGCTAGTTGCTCGTAATTTGCTGAATCCCCAGCGAATGTCGCGGATGTGTGATCCGCAATGACAATGTACGAACTTACGTCGTATAGAAAAATATCGCCTACTTTGTACGCAGTTGACGTAGCCCATGTGCCCTTCCATTCGATCCCTCCCGTGAATTTCTGCCACTTCGAGGCGGCTAAGTCGGTTGCGAAAGTTCCAGATGAGTGTGATATGAGAACGCGATAGGTGTTACCTCCGTATTGTACGAGGTCGTTGACATTGTAGGCGGTCGAGGTTGCCCAATTTCCTCGTGGATTAATGCTTGCCACGAAGATCGACCATTTGGATGTATCGGTGGGTAAGTTGCCAGTTGTGTTTGCAATGGCTTGGTAGATGTTACCCCCGTAAGCAACGAGGTCATTTGGAACGTAAGCCGTTGCCGCGTTGTAGACGGCTGATGCGCTGATGCCTTCTACGAATTTATCCCAGTATGTTGTGTCCGTTGGCAGGTTGCCAGTTGTGTTTTGTTTTGCAATGTATATTGATGGGCCGTAAGAAACTACGTCGTTCTTCTGGTATCCCGTCGCGTTGTTGTAAGCGTCTTCCCATTGTATGCCGTCTGCAAATACTGACCAGTACGTTGCATTTGGCGGCGTGTTTCCGGTTGTGGTTTGACTTGCTATGTAGACAACACCACCGTGGGTGACACTGTCTCCAGCTTGATATGTTGTGCCAGATGCCCAGACGCCATCGAAGCTCATGCCTTCAACCATCTTGGCCCAATAGGTTGTGTCAGTGGGAGGGTTACCAGCGGTCTTTAATCCATAGATGTATACGAAGACGTTACCACCATATCGTACGATGTCATTTGATTCGTATTCTGTAGCGGCGTTATAATCGCCAGCCCAGTAGAAGCGTAGCTTCCCTAAGTCCATTATCGTACTCATAGTATCTCCATTTTCAGATGTCCGTTGGTTCCCCACGAAAAGGTCAGCGTATCTTCAGTCCACATGTAATGCTTGTAATCAGCGGAAGACTGATTGTCGGGATCAGGAATTTTAATCAGGCTTCCGTCATTGATTAGTTCAACGTCAAGATTTCCATTCGTACCTAGTTTGAATCCATAAAAGGTAAGACCTTGGTAGTCGTTGTTTGGCGGTAGAGCATTCATGGTTATGGTAGACATTAATCAACGTCCTCCAGAATAGAGATGACCGCGTCGAGTGATGACGCGACTTTGCTCTTTACGTTTATTTTTTCTCCAGCAGTCATAACCAACTTTTTACCACTCAAGAAATCTCGCGTCGTCCCGCCTTTCACTTGTTCAGAAACAGATAGATGTATCTCTGTATTGTCAGCTTTGATCAGCTTCACTTCAATGGGGAGAGATGCCCCAGTTGTGTTTGTCACAGAGCAGCCGATCAGAATGGATTTCTTGGCTGAGGGTACGGTGTAAACGTCCACGGCTGTAGTGCCTATGGCGTTAGATGTCTGGTTCTTAAACTCATATGCTGGCATGGTTTACCCCAATGCTACGGCCATAGCGACCGCACGGCTGTCGATGTAAATGTCATCGTTGGTTGCGTCTGTTCGGATCTTGGCTCCACCAAGCCCTCTGAATGTGAGTGTGTCGGTTCCAGCATCTGCCACGATGTCGGTAACGTCTCCGGTGGTTCTTTCATCTCCGACCATTGATGTGAATGCTTGGCCAGCACCAGCGGCCATGTTTGCGTAGTGGAGTGCTGAGAATGCTGTTGTTCCCGCGCTGTCTGTGAATTGTTGGTTTTGCGGATTGACTGCATACAGGATTGCGTCTGCGGCGGCATTAATCACTGCGGTGAGATTGCCAGCTACGGAATTAACGCTTGCGATGCCGGAAGCCACGGTTCCGATTGAAGCGAGATTTGTTCCGTTTGCTAGTGTGGTTATGTCTCCGGTATTGGAAGATACATTGTTGATTGCGGCAAGATTTGTATTGACGTTTCCAATTTGAGTTAGCGCACCACTGACATTGTTTACGGCTGTAATGTTTGAGGACTGAGCCAGTGTAGTGATGTTTGGAATTGCATTTGCTACATTAGTTACATCTGTGAGGCTTGTGTTTACATTTCCTATAGGGGTTAGTTGAGCGGCTACATTGGCTATTGTTGACAGGGCATTTGCGACGGCAACAATGTCATCGATTGAGGGGGCAACCGTATCGGCAGTGGTTGTGATCTTGCCAGAGATATTAGCGAGTGTCTCTAGGTTGTGGTCTTTGACGGTGATGTTCCCGCCGTATCCTGATGCTGTTTGATTGTAGTAGAAAAATGCAGTTGGGTTGCTGTCGTTGATTAAGATTTCAACCTTGGCATTTGTCTGACCAGGAGTTCCCGTTCGAGTGACGTTTCCTGTGAACTCTGTGCCCCCGCCTGTGTGGGTTCCATCTGTTGTGGAAGAGAAGGCCAGTATTTGACCTGTATGGCTAGAGTCCGAAACGTCGAACGAATATATGTAGCCTCTCTTCATTGTGAGGGCTTTGTTGGCTGTACCGTCTATAACAAAATTACTGGAAGCAACTGTGGGTACAATGCTTATGGTGCCCGAAGCTTGGGAAGCGACTGTGTTGATGTCGTTTATATTTGTTGCGTTGGTGTTGATGGCTGGTAGTGCAGAAGTTATAGGGGCTACGGCATTAGCCGCTGTTTCGGCGGCGGTCTTGGCAGTCTCTGCATCGTTCTTGTAGGAAAGGGCGTCTGCTACATAGGAAGCAAAGTTCGTGAATGTTATTGTTACCCAGCCAGCGTTTGGATCTGTGAAGCTCCCCACACGAACTTGAAAATGGCCTACATTTGAGGGGTCTTCTCGGAATTGAAATAGGTCTGAGCGGTACTCGCCAGAGCTATCAAAGATGTCTGCCATGAGGTCGCCAAGCGTACGGCCACCCATCTCTGCGGATTCTAGATAGGCGTCAAGAATTATCTCCCCGTTTACCGAAGAGTTGAATCGTAATTGATCGCCAGTGGGTCGCGTAATTGCCATACGTTTTGGTATCCGCTTTAGCTGTTAGTGTCGTCCTCATTAAAATGTGCGATAAGCTGTTGCATCATCGCTCTGGATTTTGGCTGAAGGTCAAGCATACGTTCCATGTTGGTTATTCGTGCTTTGGAACTGGACGCTTCCCCCTGCATTATCCTTCGTGTCTCTTTCATGTACTCCGCTTGCTGTCGTATGCGGGTATCCATTTCTTTGAGAGCAGGGTCGATGATTGACTTAATGTATTCCCTGACCTTCGGGGGAATTGATGAGGCTAATGCCTCTTCGACTTTTTTGCTCATTGCTGTCCTCGCATGGGTATGATGTTTCCCTTTTCAAGTTCGCGGTCGATCTGTTCTTGGGGCTGGACAGACGCACCTCTCGCTTTTTCCATGAGTTCCATTTGCTGAGATGGAGAGGGGCCATCACGCTGTAGTTGTTCGGGTGGGATTCGGAACCTGTCTATGTCGGATATACCCATCGAGCGAACAGCTTCTAGTGTCATGGACTTGAGGTCGAGTTCCATACCAAGCCCAGCTTGGGATGCTATTTGGACTGCGTTCAGCCATGATTGTGGGGAGCGGCTGGGTTCGATCGGGAGGGTGCCATCTACGACGAGATACTCGATGTCTCCTTGTAGGGCTTCCGCGTCGTAGTCTAGGTAACCTTCCTCGATCATGGGGGCTAGGGTTTCGCTGGCGTTATCTGCGCTCATTCGGATGGAGCCATTGTATGCGAGACTGTCTTGGATGTTTTCAACGGACATTCGCACGAGTGGTCGGATGGATGTGGCAGATATTATGCGGGATAAAACGCCAAGGCGTTGTGATCCTAGTTGGGTTAATCTTTGTACTTCATAGGCGGTCGTCCTATCAGAGCCTTGGCTTGGCATTCCCTGTTGCGCGTCTGACGCGGCTGAAAGGCGTTGTTTCATTTCAGACAACGCGCCTATGTCTTGCCAATGTCCTCGCGTTATATCGGGAACATTCGCAATGAAAACTCCATCACCTGGATTTTGTCCAGGCATTGACCTTACTATGCCCCATGGATTGCGGTCGATGAGGTCGCTCACGGCTACTTTCGTGGGGTCAACGAAGATGAGATTGTTCATTGCGGCCTGTACGTTGTCGATGCGGGAACGTAGGAGCCATGTTGCTATGTCATGTAGGGGTAGAAGTAGATCATACAGTGATTGAGCGTATGTCTTGTGGCTATCGTGGAATAAACCGCCAATAACAACGGGGAACTGTCGGCCATATGGGTTGAGATGACAGCGTATGACCAAGCTCTCGTCGATTATTGTGACGAGCATCCAGATTGAGTCTACGTTTGGCAGATTAACTTGGTATCCCGCCAGTTTGATCCATGCCTCGTCGATTATGCGGCTGTTTCCTAGGGAGAAGAAGCTAGAGTTGGAACGGCCAGTTGATCTTTCGTTGGGTTGGAGCGGGTCTATAGACAGGCCGCGACCTTCTTCTTGATGCCACCTGTGCGCTTCCCATGCCTGTTGATCGGACGTCATTTTGTAGCGGTATTTTTTGTCGGACTTTAGCTTAGGGTAAAGGCCAGTTTGGACGAGGGCGTCGTAGGAGCCTGTGCTTGTGAAGACACAGTACTGCATGTTTTCCCAATCTCCCCACTGGACGCGAGGGTCGGGAAAGACGCGACGTGGGTCGAAGTTTGCTATCTGGTTAGAATTGGTTTTGGCATCCCATGTTACTTTGGTGGGTGCGAATCCATAACGGATGCAGTCAAGGAGATGTTGGGATAGTCGTGCCTCGCCAGCGGTTCTACGCATTTGCTGATGGAGTACCTGTTCTAGAATAGCGGCGGCTTTACGGGATTTACGATTGAGACCTTCGAGTTGGAACATTGGGTTACGACCGCCTAGTGCGGCCATCAAGTAGGTTAGGACTGTGTCTGCTATGGCACGGGTGTCAGCGATGACTGCTTTCTCGCGGAAACGAGTAGCGTCGGCAGGGACATAAACGTCGTGGGCACGGTCAGCTAGTTTCCAATGGTCGTATCTTCGGGAGATACGGGAGTAGGACATGCGCTCTATTTCGCGAATGTACTCGACGAGACGATTGTTCTGATCGTCTGTTAGATCCATCGAGATGTCTTCGTTCTGCATAAGCTTGTTCGCATACATAGACAGATCAACGATGATACCGTCGTCTGGAATGTGCGCTGAAGCAGTGGGGGATGTAAGCTCTACCATGGCACGATTGTCTTTCTTTTGAGGTAAGTGTCGTCCCTATTCACCTAGCGCGGCTGAATAATCGGATCGGGAGAAGAGTTTAGTGGAAGCAGATCGGCGGTCTATTCCGTTAGTAGTGTTGAAAGGATCGTCCGTGTACTGGCGGTGAGACTGTATTTGTTTGAGTAGACTGTCCTCCGCGCCCATTGCGTCCAAAGAAAAATCGGCTGCATTATGAAGTGGTGTACGGGCGAGGATGTCTAGGACTATGGATAGTGCGTCTACTTGATCATCGTGTGAGCCATTGGGGAACTGTTCAGTCTCTTTGATGAAGGCTTCAAGCCAAGGGGCGTTTGTGGGAAGAAGAACCCTGCCGCCTTCTATGAGGGGAGTCACTGCGCTAACGCGGGAAACTTTGTCGTTGACAACTTTGTAAGGGATTACAGATAGGCCAGAATGGTGTTTGAGTTCTTGCAGGGCTGGTTGGCCAGATGCTTTGTCTTCTATGTACATTGCTCTGAGGCCGCGACCTCTCCACTGGTTGTTGAGACGGATTAATGCGCGTTTCAATTCGGGGAAGTCTAGGCGTTCCCGCATGACGTCTAGGATGTAGATGTCACCATCTTGGGCAAGGCCAGCAACAAGAGCAACCGAGTAGTCGGCGAGGTCAGACTTTTTGAATGCCCCGTCTACGCCTATGATTACCTGAGTCATTGACGGCATGTGTTCAGCGTTTTGGTCGAAGTTGCCCCACCATGAACCGCGTATGAGATTGCCCCCTTCAATGTATGGCATCTGTTGGTACTGGGATGCAAACTCACGGGGGTCTGCACGTTCTTCGCGTTCAAGCCAGTCAATTGGGAACCGTTCGGGCCACAATGCTAGACGTATAGGTAGGCGTCCGGTCAGTTTCTTTTTATTGATGGCAGTATAGGATACGTGATGCCAGAACCCCTCCTTGAAATCCTCGCCATCGAGGATAGTGCCTGTGATATCGGCAGGGTGCCAGCGGGTATGGATGACAATTGTGATTGGTTGGCGGTTATCGCGGTCAGGTTCGCGTCTTCTCCAGAGGGCTGAGTTCCAGAACGACCATATAGCACGACGTTGAGTAGGGGATTCGGCGGCTTGCCTGTTTGGATATGGGTCATCGAGGATGAGGAGATTGGCTGGTCGTCCGATTGTGTTACCCGATTGGCCAAGCGCGAGGTATTGGCCACCAAGATCGGTGAGCCAGTCTGCTTTTGCTGTAGTTTTTTTAGATATACCAGAATCGGGATAAGCCAGCTTTGTGTTTGGACTTGTGAGATAGGCACGGGTCTCCGCGCCGAAAGATTCAGCCAGGTCTTTTGATGCAGATGATACGAGTATCTTTGTCCACGGGGCACGGGCAATGCAGTAAGCAGGGAATAGCTTCGTGGCCAGTGTGGATTTGTTATGGCGAGGGGGCATGTTCACGAGAAGATTGTGGACAGGCTGTCCTTTCTTGTTCAGAAGCTCACGTCGTTCCAGCTTGTCTAGCAGATCGATGAACTCTAGCTGGTAGGAAGGGATTTCCCATTCGGGATGGAGCAAGCGAACGAATCCTTCGAACCCCTCTTCGGCGGCACGTACCTGTAGAAGCAGATCAGCCAGATCTGCGTCAGTCATCTCTGAGATTAACTGTCCGGTTTCGGGAGCATTCTGGTTCTTGCTCATATGATGAGGTTTGTCTTTCTGGCATTGCGTCTAAGGGTGCCGTATGTAGTGGCCGCTTTCTGGAAGAGTTCCTTGGCGCGTTCATGGGGGTCAGTCGTAGTGGCCAACATGACTTCGTTTAGACGATCGCGTACGGCTTCCCACTTCTTGTGGGGAGGAATTGATTCGAGGTCTAAACCTTGAAGGGCACGACCTAGTTCTTCTGGGGTGCATTCGGACTGTATGCGATCAGCTTCTTTGTTGATTATTTTCATTAATCATTCTCCCCTATGATTGACGCGAACAAAGCTTGTTGTGCCATCTGAGGAAGCACGTAAGCGAAAGATGCCGTAGGGACATCGTAGTGAACTTTGTGTTCAACCGTTCCATGGTCAGTGATTGTAAATGTGACAAGGGCGTAGCCATCTATTTTGCTATGTCTTTGCACTTGCTTGGCAGTAGCAACTAAAGAGTTGCGCGTAATTTTGCGCTGACGTTTCTGTAATGTGTTTCTGTGAACAGATAGCTTAACAACTTCGCCCATAGTGATTTCCTTTTTATGATAGTACCCCCACCCCGCTAGGGGAGGTCACCGTCGCGCGGGGCCATGGGGGTTTTACATAGACCGCCCCCCCATGCTCTGTGTAACAGAGCATGAAAAGATGTCTAATTTTTGTCATTGTTTTCAATGACATCGGCAGAAACCCCCAGATTCCCTAGGGAATCCCCATCATCATTAGAGATGTTCTCTTTTCTTTGTCGAACCATCTCTTCGAGTTCCTCTCTGGAAAGTCCAGAGAGACGAGCCGAAGAGCCATTGGGGGAAGTCTCAACGTAAGTTGAGGAAATGTCTGGGCAAACCTTGTTTAACAAGGTTTTATACAGGCCAAATTGGACGTTAGTCCAACGCTTTTTTCCCTCTAAAACGTCTTCGACGTCTCCAGTAAATCGAGAAACCGTTCTGACTATGTCAGAACGAATCTTCGAAATCTCTCTCGGAGATAGCGAAGCTATCTTCGATGCTTTTTCCAGTGCTTTATTGTTCATAAACAATAAATTAATCCAGTACGAAGTACTGGTCGTCCCGTTCTTTCCGCATTGCGTACGCTTTCTTCTCTTTAGAGATATTTCGGTGACAATTTCGTCGACTCTGAAAGGAACGAAGACCATGGAAATACAAAAACAAATCGAAGATTTGGTTACGGAGTTCTGTGAGTACTTTGTACTCACAAAGAAAGAAGCAAGAGTCCTAAGAGGACTCATTAACCAGTATGCCGAAGGCATACTGACTTCCGACCAGACTTACAGTCTGGTTAAAGAGCAAGTTCACAAACCAAGTTTTAAGTTTCACTTAAAACATGATTTTGACATTGGACTTCTCGCAGAGGTCGAAGACCTCACACACATGATGTGAAGCGAAGCTTCACTCTCTTTAGAGATATTTCGGTGACTCCAAATCACCTCGGTTTGGACTTTACTTTCTTCGAAAGGAAAAACGATGACTAATCAAGCAAAGCTTGATCGTAAACTAGCAATGCAAATTGCTAGTATTGAAGGTCTTCAGACCTTCGACGGTCGGTTCGACGGAATTGGCATCGACAATAAACAATTGTTTATTGTCACTAATCTCTTCTCTCTAGAGAAGAGATTGCCGATTGGTTTCGATCTTGCCCCCAGAGCTATAGCTCTGATGGACGATGCCAAAGGCATCGAAGATTGGAACAAACTCTACGACGAAGTCGTAGCGTGTCTCAGGGGTTTCATTTGAAACCCCTTCTTCCCTTTAGGGATATTTCAGTGGCATTTCGCCAAATCAACCAAAAACTTTGATCGGAGATCAAATCATGCTGAATACAGTACAAGTAAATCTTTCCGTAAACGGAAAAAACGACGCTAAATTCTCGAAGAGAATTGTATTTATCAACGACAAAAATGAGATTTTTGTCAACTACAGCAAAGCTAAACGCTTTGCAGTTGCAGTGTCTCCAGACACTGTTCTAGTCGACTTGGCTACTGCCAAGATCGACAACAATGTTCGACCTGCCAAGATCGAAGATCTTGTAAACTTGTCGAAGACAACTCTCGATGGAGCTAAAGCTCCAACGAAGAGGAAGACCAAGAAAGCAGTAGCTAAAGCTACTGTCGACCAAGTAGTAGCTAGTAAAGCTACTACCAAGCAAGCAAACCTTGAGAAAGGTTTGGCTCTTAATTTAGCGAAGCTAAATAAGCCGACTACTTCTGCAAAGCAGAAGAAGTATGCTGCCAAGTCGGTAGCTACCATTCAAGCAAAGCTTGATGCTCTTGGTTCCTAGGAACCAAGCTCTGGATAAGCTCTGTAAAGAGCTTGTCCACTGGGCTTGCTTTGGCTCTGACCATCCAATGGTCAGGGTTACAATCCAAAGGATTGTAGATTTTGTTAACAACCACAAGGGGTCTCTTTGAGACCCCTTTTTTTATGGAGTCAAACTATGTTTGAAGCAGAGATTTTCCGTACCCTAGCTATGCTAGGGTGTATTGCTGTACTAGGTACAGCAGTCAGTTTCACCCTCTTGGAGCTTTACAAGCTCCTTGCGCTTGCGGCCAAGCACATACACGGCGAGGACGTGCTTGAGCGGCCATTCACACATGAGGGGAGGGACTGACCATGAGCTATGTAATAGCTCGAACAAGCATTGCCGATAGATGGCATGGCTTGAGCTTAGAAGCTCAAGAAAGAGTGGCCAAAGAGTTCGACCTTACAGGTCGAGAACACGGCTTCATAGTCGCTAGGGATATATCCCTAGCGATGGTTGAATTTGGGGAGTCTCCATAATGGAGACTTTCTTTTTTCTTTTATTTCAAATTTTTCCCCTCGTCCTATTTGTGTAGGGCGGTTAACGACGCATGAAAGGGATAACGACACATGTGGAACGAACGAGACAGCTTTGAAACACCACTAAAGAAAATCATAGTAACGCAAGTGAAAACCTGCGTCTTTGAAACAGAGATAGTAGTCCACGCATCAGCTACTGATAACGAGATAGAGAATATGCTCAATGGATATTCGGACTCAGATGGGGCACGGGACTGGTTAAACACTGACGACAACTTCTCCCACGTTGACGACGAATACGTGAATTGGATTGCCGAAGAAATCCCCGATGTTCGACGAGAACCTCTCCCAAAGTTTGATCAGACTGGCCATCCTTGTGGGTGGGTATATCCCACGTAGGATACGCGCCTTTCTTTTCTCTTTAGAGATAGTTCGCTGAGAATTTTCTTCTCCAAATTGTTTCTCCAAAAACCTATAGCGGTTCCCTTTTTTTGGGAGCCGCTTTTTTTTTAGAAGGATTTTACTATGCCCAACATAAACGGCTTGAAAGTTACACAAGCACAACGACACGCTCTCAAGCGAGTCTTCCAGAGAATCCAGTCGGCAGACGATCGATTTACTAAGCCAGGATATAGAGAGTTCCTCGGCTCCGTCCAAGGTTTGGTTGGTGAAGCACGGGACTACGATTACGAAACTTTAATGGTTCCCTTCGTAGGGAACATGTGGTTGGGCATTGAGCCTGACGGTTACACCCATAGCTAGGAGAAAGTCATGCAGAAATACAAGCAAGTTTCACTCTACGTCAGAGCCGTAGTCATAGACGAAATCGACATCATGGTTCCAGTAGATACATCGATGGAAGAGGTAGGGAATAACGCAATCATGGGATGCGAATTGAACGAACACATACGTCATACCATCACCGAAAACCTCATAGAAATCGACCACGTCGCTGAAGTCGATACCCACGACTGCTCTAAGCCTTGTCGTGATAACCATTATCCCACGATTGCACCGTCGTATCCGACTGACGAGTTCGCACATTACTTCGACAAGTACGGTGATGAGGTCGATGCTTACTGGTTGGTCGATCAGACTGCACAGAAGGAAGAGGACAATGTCTTCGACCAGTTTCTGTGTACCGTGGAGGTAGCGGCATGAGGTCGACGACAGCATTGAAATTCGAACCCATGCGGAGTCCTCGTAGTGGTAAGCCAGTTGCTAACCAGATGGTTTTGCACCTCGCTAATGGCGAATGCTTTGTGTCCTACGGACAAAAGATCGCAATCAAGACATGGTCTGGCGAGGTCATGCTCGATGAGCATTACTGGGATTACTCAAGAACGACAAGCAAGTATCGAAATGAGTTTCTCAACGAAGGTATCGCAGAGACACGCAAGAAAATCAAGAGCGGTGAGTACAAGCTCGGCAACCTCAATAACTAGGAGACTGACAATGTTCCAGCAAACGGATAACCCGAAAGATATACTGATTGGTTGTGAGAAATCTGGTATGGTACGCGATGCCTTTGTTCGACGTGGGCACAACGCATTCAGTTGTGACTTGTTGCCCTCAGAAGTACCAACCAATCGACATTTCCAGTGTGACGTGCGTGACATGTTAGCGACACAACACTTCGACATGCTCATCGTTTGCCATCCACCATGCACTAGGCTTTGCAACTCCGGTGTCCGGTGGTTCAAGCCAGAAGATCCACCCAGTGGTATGACACACGAGGATGTTATGCGAGAACTCGACGAAGGTTGCGAGTTGTTCGGTGATCTACTCAATGCAGATGTTCCAATGATCTGTGTCGAGAACCCGATCATGCACTGGAGAGCGAAGGAACGCATCAGAAATTTCCGCAAGTATGAACAGATCGTAAACCCATGGGAGTTTGGCCACGACGAAGACGGGCCAGACAATGTGAGTAAGAAGACCTGTCTATGGTTGCAGAACTTACCAACGTTAGTGCCGACTGGCACTCTCGATGGAACAACGGCTCGGCAAGACATCCACTTAGCTCCACCTAGTCCGACAAGATCAGAAGATCGAAGCCGTTTCTTCCCCGCCTTTGCAGAAGCAATGGCTGAACAATGGGGCGAACTCGTACACTAGAAAGGAAACACCATGAAAACATTAGAGATCGGAGATCGTTGTTGCTTTTGCGGCGAAGACACGTCGTGGGGTAGCGACAAGTTTGTCGATCGTATCTCTTGCACGACTGACACAGAAACCGAAGTCTTCGCAGAAGGTCAGCTTCGCCACGGATACCAATGTGCTGAGTGCCAGATGATTGATTGTTGGCGGTGCGGAGAACTCACCCTTGAGTACGAAATCTTCGAAGTCGAAGCCACATGCAAGGAAGGGCTTCCGACCACTGAGGTTGTGTGTCCTGACTGCTGGACAGACGAAGAGGTAGAGAAATTAAACGCTTAACTTAGAAAGGAAACACCACATGACAAACGAATTTACATACGCAGAAAAGTTAATGGACGAGCTTGGCTACGTCGACGTGATGAAGGCTAGGATTATGAAACACCATAGCAAGTTGTTGTTCATCAGCGACTCAGGCCATGGATGGATACGTGTACCGAAGGACATGCTTGAACGCATGAGTATGAAGCCTAGTGATTTCAGCAGCTTCTCTTTCCACGATGAGCGGTATGTGTATCTCGAAGAGGATTGCGACGCATACAAATTCAAGAAGCGTTGGGACAACATCACTGTCACACCCCTCGAACAGATCATCGAGGATGTTGAACAGCGAGGCCGTGCTGAATGCAGAAACTTACCAAGAATTGGAGACGACATATGATAAACGAAACTAAAGTAGTTCAACGCCCACTTCGTACTAGCGACGGGCCACGTATGAGCCTTACTTTCAAGGGGGAGTTGAGCCAACTATTTAAATTCTCCTACAACCATGTCTCGCTTGGGGATTTTCTCAGTAACCCAGAGTTGAGGCAGAAGCTAGTCAACATGGATAACGAAACCGACGTTAATGCGTTGGCCAAGCTAGAGCTTGCAACCAATTTACTCGAAGACATCTTCTCGTATGTACTGCCAGAACATTCAGAGGCTCATCGTATTGAGGTATGGAAGGACAAGATTGACTTCCTCAAATGTCAGTGGCCATGTCATGGGTTGCCTGATGGCATCAACAAGATTGCGTTCGAGGTAGGTAGGCGTGGCAACCTCATAGATTACTACTTCTTCAAGGTCGATCCCGAAAGTGGGGAACATGTGGGATACGAATTACGGGATGTGGACGAGGCTTTCATAAGCGCACTGTTCGACGACGCCAAGAAGTTCGGCACGTTCAATAACTTCGGACGACCCACAAAGTATTCAGACTCTCAACATACGTTCACTGTCCACTACTACGGAAAAGAGGAGAGCGTACGATGAAACAAGCTGA
>UEXM01000269.1_pt1 | contig 57858 bp, 89 predicted proteins | sample 1796661 | NCBI WGS metagenome assembly UEXM01 (sample SAMEA4772469, study PRJEB27181) | metagenome | reverse complement strand
GCTTCACTTGTTTTCATTTTCTTTTTTCTCCTCTTCATCAAAAAGTTTTTTTAATTCTTTTAATACTTTTGGATCTTCTAATTTTTCCCAATTAATGGCTTTGTTAAAACCAAATGGATCATTATTTTTTTTAATCATATATTTCTCCTTTATAATTTTATCCTATCATATCCCAGCCCAGCTGTCAAGCTTGTGGCTTGAGCTTGACGCTTGACGCTTGAAGCTTGACGCTTGAAGCTTTCCACTCAGGGCTGATCCCAGATCCTTGGATCGCATACGATTTAAGAAGCCGCATCACCAAGGATCTGGGATCAGCACCCACACTAAAGTGGATTTTCGGACAGGGGTTCCCAAAACTTCACCCTTTCGGACTTAGCCCGCTGATCTTGATCAGGCATAGTCCAGATCCATATCTATCTATGCATTCTTCCCCAACTGTATCCAGCGGGGTCTTGGATAACTGATCCCAGATCCATTAGGGCGCCGGCACGCATTATCGGTAATAACCTAATGGATCTGGGATCAGGCGGGGCATAGCTTTAATTCTAAGTTCCCCGCCTGATAAAAGATGGCTTCGGGGACTGGAACTTTTTGATCTCTCCACCCAATTTCAGAGGTGGTCCATAACCCCAGCATTTAAACTTTTGCTGTCCCATCTAATTATCTAAAATGGTATTTCATCCTCATCGGAATCAATACAATTTAATTCTGTATCAAGTTTCTCAATATCTTCTTTTATTTTAATTTGTAATTCTACTAATGCTAATTTCTTAGCCTGAAGAATTAACTTGTCGTGTATTTTATCTATTTTATTTTTATCAGTCATAGCGCTTTATAACATAGGATAACTTAGGAGTCAAATATTTATTTTAAAAATATTTTTTTATTAGACCCATTGTGGACACTCTAATGGATTGACATATCCTAATTTATCCTATATACTTGGACGGTGGCTGGGGATGGTGGTTAGTATATATTATAAAAAAACTACATTAGAATAATTCTAAACTAGACCATACACGTATAGGTTGTGCCGAAAATAATATTTGACATATATTTTATATAGGATATATTGGGACAAAATAAAGGAGTGAAATATGCAAACTAAAAAAATAACATTAAACGCAGATAAACGTAAAGTTGTTGCAGATCAATTTCAATCTTTTTACGAAGATAAAGTAAAAGATAAATTGATACAAGCAAAAGAACAATACGATCTTATGCGTGAAAAGGCAAAAGAGCAGATTGAGAAAGTTGTAAGGTTTCATCAACCCCAAGAGGACATTGATACAATTAGAAGAATGATTTCTAAATACAATAGAAGTGGTGGCGAGTTGTATCAAGATAATTGTTTTTGGGTTGAAAAACCAATTATGAAAGTTGATGATGAGGGTAGAGAGTATGAAAGCAAAGATGAAGTTCATGTAAGATTTAATATGGGTAAAAACTTTGCAAGAGCATATTATCGTGATGACATGAAAGCAAAAGGTCTTAATCCTGATTTCAATTTATCTATTAATAATGACTACTCAAAAAGAAATCCAAAATATTATGCAGATGAAACAGCAGTAAATAAATTTTTGGGTTTTAATCATTCAAGGAATGATGCAACAGGAACAGAATATCCTAAAGATAAATGGGAAAATGATTTTAAACTTTGGACAATAGGAAGTAATTATTGTCATTCAAGGCAGTTTAAAGTTGATGAAAATACATTAAACTTTTTTAAGATGTATGTTTCTAGTGCTGACAATGTAATCAAAGAACATCAACAAATGTATGATTATGTTGAGGACAAAATGCAAAAAGTAAGATTAGGTTTAAAATCTTACAGAACATTTGACCAAGCAAAAGCACTCGCAGATAAAGTCGGAGTTGTTTTAAATGAAACAATGTTAAATGAAAGTAGTTCAATGGCACTTTCAATTTATTCACCAGAAAATCTGGCTAATCTTTTGGAAGATAAAGAGGTTTTAACTAGAGATCAAAAGATCGCTATTGCAAGACAACAAATGCAACAAAGTGTAAATTAAGCTATTGACACCCTATCCTATTTAGTATAGGATAGGGACAGAAAGAGAGGAAAGAAATATGACTAAAACATTCTACATTACTTACTGGGCAAGTAAGCACAAAAAACACATAACTAGAAAAGGAAAGCACGATGATAAAAGCAGATATGGAGTTGCAAAAAATGGAACACCATATTATGTTTATTATGATTTAGATAATCATGGTTATAGAACAGCGTCGCAATCGTGGAAAGTGAGGCACTAATGCCAATAGAAATAAAACTTTTATTTATGTTTATGATTGTTGTTTGCGTTTGGGAAATGGCAAGGTCCAGATGAGTGATTATAATTGGTGCCATGGTCCTAAGTGTCATACTAATCATACACAGGATAGAATAAGAGGTGTTAAGGGTTCTAAGGTATTGAGGACCAGAAAGATAAAACAGGACTCATGGAACGAAAGAAATTACTTCTCACATTTTTGTAGTCAAGGTTGTTATACTGATTTCCTGTATGCACATTGGGAAGAATTCATTAGACTACACCCAAGGACCGAGCCACAAGAAACACCGATAGATGTAGTTGTAGAAACTCACACCGATTATCATGGCAATCCATATAAACAAAAAAGAATACAGGCTATTGACAATGCTTGACTTATCCTATATGATCCCAGATATGACAATTAGAAATATGAAAGCAACAAACCCATACTCTGGTCAATCTGAGATGTTAAGTGAAGAAGAGTTTGCTCTTTATCATTTAATTAAACATGCAGAAGAAACTGAGCAGTATGATGCAATGCAAAAAGGTTTATCTAAGTTTAGCAGGTTAAATCCTCAAGCTTATATGACCCTTTTAGATTAATAGTTGTATGCAGTAAACGCATCAACTATAGGTTGTGGCGCCAGCCAGCGCCACGCCACGCGTAGTGGTCCCAGAGCCATTCCTAATTTTGCAAATTCCTAAAAAATGTTTTTTATATCTAGCCTAGGGGTCCCACAACCTACACTAGATTTGCTGGATTTTTAGATAGATAGTGGTAAAATACTTTATAAGTTTTCAAAATACTTGTAAAAAAATTTTGCGAAAAAATTTTATGAATGAAAAATTTATACAGAACTTAGATAAGCTACCTGCTGATGTCAGAAGACAGTTTGCATTATTAGCAAATAAATATGGTGAAAAGAAAAAACAACAATCTATTCAAACTGATTTTTTAACTTTTGTTAAACATGTTTGGCCTGATTTTATAGAAGGTAAACACCACAAAGAAATTGCAGAAAAATTTAATAAGCTAGCATCTGGTGAAATAAAAAGATTAATTATTAATATGCCACCAAGACATACCAAATCTGAATTTGGATCTTATCTTTTACCTGCGTGGATGGTAGGTAGAAATCCTAAACTAAAAATTATTCAATCTACTAATACAACAGAATTATCTGTAAGGTTTGGTCGTAAGGCTAAAGCTTTGATTGACTCCCCTGAATATCAAAAAGTATTTAATACAAAACTGAGAGAAGACTCACAAGCTGCCGGCAAATGGGAAACAGCTCAAGGAGGCGAGTATTATGCAGCGGGTGTAGGTTCGGCAATAACAGGAAGGGGTGCAGATCTTTTAATTATTGATGACCCACATTCTGAACAAGATGCAATGAATGCACAAGCATTAGAACGAACTTACGAATGGTATACATCAGGACCAAGACAACGTCTTCAACCTGGTGGATCTATTATAGTAATCATGACTCGTTGGAATGAAAAAGATTTAACAGGTAGACTACTTAATGCACAAAAAGAAATTAAAGCTGATCAATGGGACATTGTAGAATTTCCTGCTATCCTTCCATCAGGTAAACCTGTTTGGCCTGAGTATTGGGAAATAAAAGATTTAGAATCTGTTAAAGCTTCTATTCCTTTATCAAAATGGAATGCACAGTATATGCAAAATCCTACTTCAGAAGAAGGAGCTTTGATAAAACGAGAATGGTGGCGTTCCTGGGAAGAGGATGATCTACCTCCTCTTCAACATGTAATACAATCTTATGATACAGCTTTTATGAAAAAACAAACCGCAGACTTTTCTGCAATTACAACGTGGGGAGTTTTTCGTCCAGATGAAGATAGTCCACCGAATTTAATTTTATTAGATGCAGTGAAAGAACGATATGAGTTTCCTGAGTTGCGTAGAGTCGCGCTTGAACAATACGGCTACTGGAATCCAGAAACAGTCATCATAGAATCAAAAGCTTCTGGACTACCCTTAACTTATGAGTTGCGTAAGATGGGAATTCCTGTTATAAATTTTACACCTAGTAGAGGCAATGATAAGCATACTAGGGTAAACGCAGTATCTCCGCTCTTTGAGTCGGGACTGATATGGGCGCCCAAAGAAATGGAGTTTGCACAAGAAGTTATTGAGGAATGCGCAGCTTTTCCTTATGGCGATCACGATGACTTGGTAGACTCAATGACACAAGCTGTAATGAGATTTAGGCAAGGTGGCCTAATTCAACACCCTGAAGACTATCAGGATGAAATAATTCCACCTAAACAAAGGACGTATTATTAATGGAATTTGAAAGTTACGCAGATGTAATAGATTCTTACAATTCTGGTGTAGGAGTTGAAGCAGGAGAATCCTTGACGGACTACATAAAAAGGAATAACATACAAATAAAAGAAATCAGCATGGATCCCATGGGTGATTTTGAAAAAATTTTAAAAGGAAGTAGACCTATGGAAAAAGAAGGTATCATGCAAGCATCAGCAAAAACAATTGATCCAAGAGTAACTATGGAAGCTATCGTAGAAGAATTTATCAAAAGAAAAAAACGAAGACCTAGAAGTATTGATGAACTAAAAGAATTTTATTTTGAAATGTCTTCTGGTGGAGGAGATACAGAAGAAATGAGAATGGCTAAGTATATGCCAGGTAATTATAGTCAAGAAGATTTAGATGCTTACGAAAATTACAAATACAATATGAACGAACAAATGCCAGGATTTCCAATCATGGAAATAGATGACTTCTTAAGAATGGAAGAAGGTCAAGCTAGAGCTGGTGTTGCCGTTGGAGGATTACCCGGTATCTTAGGAGTTTAATTTGAAACTCCATCATTATAATGAAGCCTATGCACATATGGTCAGGCGAAAACCATTTGCCAATGGTTCTGAAAAACCTACACCAAGAACTTTTAAAGATAAATTAAATACACTAAAAGAAGCTTCAAGAGGCCTGGACCCTGAATCTACATTACGTCTTTTTGATTTCTATCTTCAAGAGGCTATAACCAAAGGACAAATTACCGAGGATCAGGCATCAGGAATCTATCAATCACTACCCCAAACAGAAATTAAAGAAACAATAGAAAATTACAAAAGAGAAAATTTTGCAATCGGTGGCGGTACTTTTGAAGGAGAAGACCTAGGATCAAGAGAAGGGTTTGCTGAAATTAAAAAATTAGCAGAAAGGTTTTCTAATAAACCAGGGAAATATTTTGTAAAAAGTAGGGTGGGTGTTAGAGATATACCTTTTAATAAATTAAAAAACCTTCCAGGTTTTGTAAGAACAACTACTGAGGGTGTTGTTTTTGATACAAAAACGAGTGCTCAAAATTTTATAGATAGTGAGTTATTAGCAGATGTTAAAAAAACTGCAGTATCTACACCTGCAAAAGCAGAAGCAAGACAACTTAAAAATAAAAAACCCAAATTATTTAATAAAATTATAAAACTCGCTGAAACTAACGAATTAGGTCCCACAGAAATTAGAAGGCATCCAGATGTTCTTAAACTAAATAACGGAAAAGAAATATCATACGGTTCTTTACAAAGAATAATTGGTGAGGAAAAAGGTGAAAAATTTTTTAAAAATTTAACTAAAAAAACATCTTATTTTATGGGTGACATTAGAAAAGGTGCTTTAGCAAATTTAGATAATATATTAGAAGATTATTATAAAGGTATAGGAACTAGAGAATTAACTAAAAAATATTTCCCTGATTCAAAAGAAGCAAAAACTGGAAGATCAGCAACTTCTTTAGAACGAGTTATTGATGAAAAAGCAGATCTAGTAAAATTAAAAAACAGACCTAATTTTATAGCAACAGGTAAAGGTGTTTCCCCTGCTCAAATTATTTTAAACAATCCACAAGCAAAAGCTGAATTTATAAAATTTAGTAATCTCCCTGAAAATAGAATTTTAGATAGTATGGAAGAGGCGGGAAAGATTGCAAAAAAATATGCACCCGAGGGAATAAAAATTTCAGGGTACTCAAGTCGAACAGGATTTATGGATTCTGGTTTAAGAGATCTAATTACCAAAGAGGTTGAGTTTTCAAATCCATTTGAAGGTAGAGGTGAGGGAGATAGAGTTGCTACAGAAACAGAAACAACAAGAAAACAAAGAATAGCTAGAACAGCGCCATTTGAAGGTAGAGGAACTAAAAAATTTCAGTTTCACCACATAATGAATATTGGTGGAGAGATACCTTTAGATTTAAATGACATTGCAATTATTAAAGGAAAAATGAATAGAACACTTTCTCCATATAACACAAGATTAAACAACATAGCTGATTCAATTTCAGATTTAATCAACACTCAACCAGAAGGTTATTTAAAAAAAATAGATATATTAAATGACGCTGGAGAAAAAGTTGTTAAGAATGCAATTAAAGAATTACCAAGTGAATATAAAAAATTAATTGGTTTTAATAGAGTAGTTCCCATAACAGACGAATATGGAACACCTATTAGATTTGTGGGTAAAAAATTTGGCGGTAGTGGTAAAACAAATCCAGCTTTAAAATTAGAACAATTATCAACTGACCAAGCTAGTAGTTTAAAAAGACAAATTAGAACAGATGCAAAAGCCTTAGAAAAAGGTAGGTTAAAAAATAAAATACTTTCAGGAACAGGTAAAGTTTTAAAAGGAGTAGGCAAAGTTATTAAGCCAATAGGATATGCAGTAGGAACTAAAGCTTTGTTTGATGCTAGAGTTTTAGCAGATGAACAAGGCATAGAATTGTCCATTGCTGACCAAGCCATGGCTTTAGATTCTGGAGATCCAGAGGTAGCACTCAACAATGCAAAAAGAAGAGTAGATCCAGAATTTGCTGCACAAGAGCGAGCAAAAGATTTAACACAGATGTCAGATGATTTTGAAGAAGTAGGACAATCAACATTCGGGAAATACAATGAACAGATCAAAAACATCAAATTACCCTAAGACCTGGCTCCTGCCGCCTGAATCAGGACCCACGCCACAGGGGTTGAAAATTAATTATAATACTGTTAAAACAGTTAAATTGGAGAAAACAAATGGCAGACAAAATAGACAAGTCCCTGACGCAAGGTCCAAGGGGCTCAGTAACAATTCCGGGTGAAGAAGAGATAGTAGATCAAGCGCAAGAAATTGCGATTGCAGAAGAAACATCTAAAGGACCCGTTGAAGTAATAGAACAAGAAGATGGATCAGTTGATATAGATTTTGATCCAAATGCAGCATCACCAGAAGGTGGTGATGAACACTACGCAAATTTAGCAGAATTTTTACCAGATGACGTTTTAGGAGAATTAGGAAGTGACTTGACGCAAAAGTATATGGACTATAACATGTCAAGAAAAGATTGGGAACAATCTTACACAAAAGGTCTTGACCTGTTAGGATTTAAATATGACATGCGAACGGAACCGTTTCAAGGTGCCTCGGGGGCAACTCACCCGGTTTTGGCTGAAGCTGTTACACAGTTTCAAGCGCTCGCTTATAAAGAGTTACTCCCAGCTAATGGACCAGTCCGAACGCAAGTAGTTGGAGCACCGAGTCCAGAAAAAGCAGAACAAGCAGAACGTGTTAAAGATTATATGAATTTTGAGCTCATGGAAAAAATGAAAGAATATGAGCCTGACTTTGATTCAATGCTTTTCTATTTACCTCTTGCAGGTTCAGCGTTTAAAAAAATTTATTACGATGAACTTGAAGGAAGAGCTATATCAAAGTTCGTCCCTGCAGATGATTTGATTGTCCCTTATTCGGCTACCTCATTAGACGATGCAGAGGCAGTCATTCACCGGGTTAAAGTTTCTAAAAACGATTTAAGAAAACAACAAGTAGGTGGATTTTATTTAGATATAGAATTAGGAACACCTGGTTATGAAGAATCTGATGTAGAGAAAAAAGAAAGAGAACTTGAAGGTCAAAGAAAATCTAAAGACGATGACATTTATACTTTAATAGAATGTCATGTTAATTTAGATCTTGAAGGTTTTGAAGATGTTAATCAAGAAACGGGTGAACCATCTGGAATAAAAATTCCTTACATCGTAACTGTAGAATTAGCTACAAGAAAAGTTTTAGCTATTAGAAGAAATTATCAAATTGGAGATCCGAACAAAAACAAAATAGATTACTTTGTTCATTTTAAATTTTTACCTGGACTAGGTTTCTATGGCTTCGGTCTCATCCATATGATTGGTGGTCTGTCTAGAACTGCAACAGCAGCTCTTCGTCAATTATTGGATGCGGGTACGCTTTCCAACCTACCCGCAGGATTTAAAATGCGTGGCATTAGAATTAGAGATGATGCGCAATCTATACAACCTGGTGAGTTTAGAGATGTAGATGCACCTGGTGGTAATTTAAAAGATTCATTTATGATGTTACCATTTAAAGAACCATCTCAAACTTTACTATCATTAATGGGTATCGTTGTACAAGCTGGTCAAAGATTTGCATCGATTGCAGATTTACAAATTGGTGATGGCAATCAACAAGCTGCTGTAGGAACAACTGTTGCTCTTCTTGAAAGAGGTAGCAGAACAATGTCAGCAATACACAAAAGAATTTATTCTGCTCTTAAAAAAGAATTTAAATTATTAGCAAGAGTATTCAAATTATATTTACCACCGGAGTATCCGTACGACGTAGTTGGGGGTCAAAGAATGATTAAACAACAAGACTTTGATGATCGGGTAGATATTGTGCCAGTTGCGGATCCCAACATCTTTTCACAAACTCAGCGTATTTCCCTCGCGCAAACGGAGTTGCAACTGGCAACGTCAAATCCGCAAATGCATAATTTATATCAAGCATATAGAAATATGTATGAAGCGTTGGGTGTAAAAAATATTGATCAAGTATTAATTAAACCACAACAGCCTCAACCAATGGACCCAGCGTTAGAAAATATTATGGCTCTAGCAGGTAAACCTTTTCAAGCGTTTCCTGGTCAAGATCATAGAGCACACATTACTTCGCATTTAAATTTTATGGCAACTAATATTGCTAAAAATAATCCAATGATAACAGCTGCAATGGAAAAAAATATTATGGAACACATAAGTTTGATGGCACAAGAACAAATTGAATTAGAGTTTGCACAAGAAATTCCACAGTTAGCACAAATGCAACAGATGGCAGCGCAGAATCCACAAGTTGCACAGCAGCTTCAAGCAATGACTCAAAGGTTAGAGTCTAGAAAAGCTGTGTTGATTGCTGAAATGATGGAAGAATTTTTAAAAGAAGAGCGAGAAGTTACTTCAGGTTTTGGAAATGACCCTATCGCTAAATTAAGAGCAAGAGAATTAGACCTTAGAGCTATGGACAACGAGCGTAAAAAACGAGAAGGACAAGAAAAAATTAATCTCGATCGTATGAAAGCCATGATGAATCAACAAAACACTGATGAGAAGTTGGATCAAAATGAAAAATTAGCAAAACTAAGAGCTAATACATCAATTGAAAAGACAATCTTGAGCAAATCTATTCCAAATGTGGATAAAATGATGCCAAGTGTCGAAATAGAAAAATATGAAGGAGAGAATAGATAATGAGAGAGAAACAATACAAAAATTTCGGTAAATTACCGGAAGTAGTACAAAGAAATATTGATCCAAACCTTGCAGAAAAATATAAAAAAGGTGGAAAAGTTAAATTTATTAAAAAAGCGATAAAAAAACCTGGATCACTAAGAAAATCTTTAGGAATTAAAAAAGGCAAAACAATTCCAGCGTCAAAACTAAAAACAGCGGCTAAAAAACCTGGAAAGCTTGGACAAAGAGCACGTTTTGCTATAACATTGAAGAAGTTAAGAAAAAAATAGGAGGACATATGGCAAAAAAAGACGATAAGTTTTTTACACAGTCAGTTGACGTAAGCATTCCATCTCAAAACATTGAGTTGGACCCTAGATCTGTAACTACTGCAGATGGTATGCAAAGAAACTACATACCAACTGGAGATGAAACAGAAGTAAGAGGTACTAGAAGAATGCTTAAGGACAAAAAGAAAACAGCTAAGTGGTACTAGTATGTGGTTATCGGCAATTAAACTAGCCGTTTCTGCTGGAAGTAAAATTTATGCTAACAAGCAGAGAACGAAGATGGCAATGTCAGATGCACAACTGATGCATGCTACTAAGATGGCCCAGGGTGAGGAAGCTTACCAGGGAAAACTTTTAGAAGCCCGACAATCAGACTGGAAAGACGAGGCCGTCCTCATAATTTTAAGTTTGCCCGTGTTGGTGCTGGCTTGGGCAGTCGTATCAGATGATCCGACAGCAATGGACAAAGTCAAATTGTTTTTTGATATGTTCTCACAGCTCCCGTCATGGTTCACCAATTTGTGGATCCTTGTCGTGGCGAGTATTTATGGTATAAAGGGTACACAAATTTTTAGGAACGGAGGAAAAAAATAATGCCTAATAAACGATTCAACAAACAAGTCCCTGGATTTGGTTTTAATTCTGGTGGACGTGCAATGAAAAGAGGTGGCGGAAAAATGATTTCTGGCACTGCAAGAAGAGATGAAGAGTCTGGTTTTTATTCACCTGATATGGGAATGAGAGGCGGACAAATGTACAGAAAAGGAGGATCTGTGAAAAAAGTTGGTAAGAAAAAACAAGGTTACAAAGATAGAAAAGACGAATCTATCGCTATGAGAATCCGAAAGAAAAGAACTGCTAAACAATTAAAAGCTAGCAGAGATGAGTCTTACGGAAAATTCGGTAGCAAGATGAAGAAAAAAGGCAAAATCAATAGATAATGTCTCGTCAAAAAAAACTTCAGAAAATGTTGCAGATGATGCAACAAAAGAAGAAGAAGAAACCTACAAAGCCTTCTGCACGTTTGGAGGCTTTAAAAGGAAAAAAATATTTTAGACGTGGAGGTAAAGTATAATGGCTAATTCAGAATCAGAACTATTAAAAGAATCTAGAAAAGCAGCTCAAAGAAGAACTGATAAAATGTATAAGAGCAATAAAGATAAAATTGCAAGTTTAAAAAAAGATTACAAAGATGCAGACTTTACTGAAGACGATTATATAAAAGGTAGAGATAGTGCAATTACTGGAATTAAAAAAGATATTAAAGCAACTTTTAATCCAAAATCAAAAAAACAAAGATTAAATAAAAAAAGAGTAGAATTACAGAAAAAAAATGAAAGATTATCGGATTTTCAAGATACTTTAAAAGATCCTAAAGTAGTTAAACAAACAGGTGAATTTAAAAAAGTAATACCAGAAGCTATGGGTGGTTATCGATCAGGTGGAAGAGCAGTTTTAAGAGGTGGTGGAATCTGTAAAAAAGGTATGAACAAAAAAGCTAGAGGGAGAAATTCATAATGGCAAAACTATGTCCAAGAGGTAAAGCTGCAGCGAAGCGAAAATTTAAAGTGTACCCAAGCGCGTATGCTAATATGTATGCATCTGCTGTTTGCTCTGGTAAAGTTACACCAGGTGGCAAGAAGAAAAGAAAAAAAGCTGCTGATGGTGGATTAATTGTTGATGAAGACATGACTATGATGACGGAGGTCTAATGGCCAAGAAAGGTTTAAGAGCATGGGTAAAAGAGAATTGGGTAGATATTGCAAACAAGCGATCGGATGGCTCATACCCCAAGTGTGGTCGAAGTGGTGGAGAAAAAAGAAAAAAATATCCAAAATGCGTGCCTATTGCAAAAGCAAGAGCGATGTCCAAAGGGCAACGTGCGGGTGCCGTAAAGAGAAAACAAGCCAAGGCAAATACTGGGCCAACCCCTAGTAGAGCTGCAACGTTTGCAAAGAGAACTAAAAAAGCAGACGGTGGAGATGCTATGGTTAGACAAGCACAAAAAAATTATATTGGAAGTTATGTATCTGGAGATTTAGGTGGAGTAAAAGTTGGAAATAAATCTTACGCAAAATATTATTCTAACCCTGGTTTTAGGATGCCAAAAATATCATGAATTTAGAAAAAGATTTAAAACAATTAAAAAAACAAAAACAGTTAAAAGAATCTGCAATTGCTCAACTTAGAAAAAGAAGTAAAGATTCTGTTGCTAGACCAAGAGCAGAAAAAAATATATTATCTAAAAATCCGGAGTTACAAAGAATATGATATCAAGAGGACAAATGCCAAGAGAATTATATAACAAAGGCACTATGCCTGCGAGAAATAAAAAGAACTTTAGATCTACAAAGTCTGGAGCAGGTATGACAAGAGCTGGTGTCGCTGCCTATAGAAGAAAAAATCCAGGTTCAAAACTAAAAACAGCCGTGACTGGAAAAGTTAAGCCAGGATCAAAAGCTGCAAATCGACGTAAGTCGTACTGTGCAAGAAGCGCAGGCCAAATGAAAAAATTTCCAAAGGCTGCAAAAGATCCTAACTCTAGATTGAGACAGGCACGCAAACGATGGAAATGTTAAATGGATGAACTTACACTAATAAATAAAATACAGAGATCTTTGAAAGACCAATATCACAATATCGGAGAAAGTATGATGTCAGGCACAGTTGACAATATGGAAAAATATAAGTATATGCTAGGACAAGCACATACGTGTTTAACAATTTTACAGGATATCTCTAACCTGCTAAATGAAAAGGAGCAAAAAGATGAAAAAGGAACAGTCATCAAACTCAACACCAAAGATTAAATATGCTTTGGCTGAAAAGTATGATAAAGAAAATAAAGAGCAAAACGACAAAGAAGTCGATGCTTACGAACGTTTAAAAACAAAAGAATCTTCAAAATTACCAGTACCAACCGGTTGGAGAATGTTAATTCTTCCTTTCAAAATGAAAGAAAAAACTAAGGGTGGTTTATTTCTTGGACAAGAAACTTTAGAAAGACAACAAGTAGGATCTACTTGTGGTCTTGTATTAGCTCAAGGTCCAGACTGTTATAATGATAAAGAAAGATATCCCGAAGGACCTTGGTGTAAAAAAGGTGATTGGGTAATTTTTGCACGTTATGCAGGATCAAGAATTCAAATTGACGGGGGTGAAGTTAGATTGCTAAATGATGATGAAGTATTAGCAAAAATAGATAACCCCGAAGATATACTTCATCAATATTAAACATAGAAGGAGAAAACTATGCCAGACACTGAAGAAGTGAAAAAAACAGTTGAACTCGATACCTCTGGTCCAGCAATGGATGTCGATGTTCCTGAAACAAAAGAAGAGGATATTGTAGAACAGAAAGAGGCTTCAGTTGAAGAGCCAACAGTAAGACCTGTGGTTGAAGAAAAACAATCAGAGGATAAAACTTATGAAAATGAAAGAGAAACTAAGTTAGAGGACAAGAAAGATGATACAGAATTAAAAGACTACTCTGATAGTGTACAGAAGAGAATAGCAAAGTTAACTAAGAAATGGAGAGAAGCAGAGCGTCAAAAAGATGAAGCTCTTTCTTATGCTCAAAAAGTGATGAGTGATAAAAAAGAAGCAGATGCAAAACTTTCTAAATTACAACCAGACTTTGTTGCTGTAACCGAAGAGAGTATTACGTCAGGTGTAGCAGCCGCACAAGCTAAACTAGCAGCAGCAAGAGAAGCAAATGATCTTGGAGCTGAGGCAGAAGCTTTGGCATCTATATCTGAGTTAGGATACAAAAAAGCTAAATTGGCTGAAACTAAATTAGCCCAGGAAGCTTTTGAAAAACAACAAAAGGAGAAACCTACTCCTGAAATTAACTTACAAAGAAAACCAGTAGCACAAGGAACACCAGATCCTAAAGCAAGCGCGTGGGCTGATAAAAACACGTGGTTTGGTCAGGATTCTGCTATGACTTACACTGCTTTTGATCTTCATAAGAAGTTAACAGAACAGGAAGGTTTTGACCCATCAAGTGACGAGTATTATTCTGAAATAGATAAAAGAATAAGACTTGAATTCCCGCACAAATTTGGTAATAATAATAGTTCGGGAGAAAATATACGACCTGCTCCGGTACAAACAGTAGCTTCAGCGAAGCGAAGTACCAAATCTGGTCGCAAAACTGTGAGGCTCACACCATCACAGGTAGCAATCGCTAAAAAATTAGGTGTGCCACTTGAAGAATATGCGAAACAATTAAACATCACGAAGGAGGCTTAAGCATATGGAAAATAAAAATGAAAAGAAAACCTCACGTGCGAGTCAAACAAGAGAAAAAACATCTCACAAAAAAGTTTGGACTCCACCATCTGCATTAGATGCACCCCCTGCGCCTACAGGTTTTAGACATAGGTGGTTAAGAGCTGAATCTTTAGGATTCCAGGATACAAAAAATATCCAAGGAAGAATAAGATCTGGATATGAATTAGTAAGATCTGATGAATATCCTGATGGCGATTATCCAGTTGTCGAAGACGGCAAATACAAGGGAGTGATCGGTGTTGGCGGCCTAGTGCTCGCTAGGGTACCGGAAGAGATCGCGAAGCAAAGACAAGATTACTATGCAAAACAACATAGTGAAAAAGTTGAAGCAATGGACAACGATCTTATGAAGGAAGAGCACCCAAGCATGCCTATCAATATTGATAGACAATCGCGTGTTACTTTTGGTGGCTCAAAGAAATCCTAATTTAGGAATTCACAAACCATCGAGATAACATAAACCCGTACTGGAGGCCCTTCGGGGCAGGTACATTTAATAGGAGGCCTCTATGGCAAAAACAAACAAAGACGCTGCTTTTGGCTTAAGAGCTATTGGCAAAGTCGGTCAGAATAGAGACAACCAGGGTTTAGGAGAATATAGTATATCATCAGGTGATACTACTAAGATCTTCTTCCAAGATGCGGTTTCAGCAACAGCGGCTGGTACAATTCACCAAGCTGCAGCTTCTGAAGCTTTCATCGTGGGATCACTCAACGGGGTTTTTTACACTGATCCAACAACAAGCAAGCCTACGTTTGCTAATCATTATGCAGGTACAATAGCTGCTAGTGATATCAAAGCTTTCGTAGCAGACGATCCGTACGAACGATTTGAAATTCAATCGAACAAAGCTACTGCGCACGCGCAGACAGATGTGTTCAAGAATTACAACATCGAAGTAACAGCTGGAAATTCTGCGAATAATGTTTCTAAGTCGGAACTAAATCACAGTACATCTACAACTGGTACGGCTCAATTAAAAGTAACAGGTATATCTAACGACGTAGAAAACAATACACTTGGTGCTGCTAATCTTAACTTAGTTGTTAAAATTAACGAGCATATCTACGATGGTTACGATAAAAACCTAGGTATATAATAGCGAGAATAGGAGATAAAACATGGCTATATCACGAGGACAACTAGTTAAAGAACTAGAACCAGGCCTGAATGCACTATTCGGACTGGAATATAAACGTTATGAAAATCAGCATGCTGAGATATACGTAACAGAAACTTCAGACAGGGCGTTTGAAGAAGAAGTTATGTTATCTGGTTTTGCAAATGCAGCAGTTAAACCAGAAGGTTCTGCAGTAACTTTTGACAATGCTCAAGAGACTTATACTGCAAGATACACTATGGAAACAGTTGCGCTTGCATTCGCGATCACTGAAGAAGCGATCGAGGATAACTTGTACGATAGACTTGCGTCTAGATATACAAAAGCATTAGCTAGATCTATGGCGAATACTAAACAAATCAAATCAGTAGATCCGCTTATTCAAGGTTTACCAACTACGAATAATTTTGATTCAGGTGATGGTGTTTCTTTATTTAACACTGCTCACCCAACAATCGCGGGCACTGTATCAAACACGTTAGCTGCACAAGCTGACTTGAATGAAACTTCACTAGAGCAATCATTAATCGATATTGCGCAAATGACAGACGAAAGAGGTCTAAAAATTGCTGCAAGAGGAGTTAAAATGATCGTTCCAAGTGAGCTTCAATTCACTGCTGAAAGACTTATGAAGTCTCAAGGTAGAACGTCAACTGCTGATAATGACATTAACGCTATCGCGTCAATGGGAATGATTCCACAAGGTTACAGAGTTAATAACTTTTTAACTGACACGGATGCGTTCTACATTATCACTGATGTGCCTAATGGTATGAAGTACTTCGAAAGAACACCTATCAGAACAGCGATGGAAGGTGACTTCGATACTGGAAACGTAAGATACAAAGCTAGAGAGAGATACAAATTTGGTGTCTCTGACTACAGAGGTATCTTTGGTGTTGAAGGTGCTTAATAGATAAGATATTTGAGGCGGGACATAATCCCGCCTCATTTCTACAATAGAAAGATAAAATGAAAAAAAACTTCACAGTAAAAATATGGGCATATGATTATTACGCAAAATTTAACGTTTTAGCGGAAGATAATGCTATTTCTCTTGAGCAGTCCATCCTTGACAAATTAGGAGAAAAGAGTATAAACTGGGAATATCTCGGAAATTCTTACGATGACCGAGTTAACAGAATAACTTATGAGGAAGTTATCTATGATACAAGACCTATACAAACAAAAAAGGTCCTTGGAGTTGAAGTGGGAACAAGAGCATATTGACAATGGTAAGTATACTCTTGAAATGGTCAGAATTGATGACAAGGTTAAAAAAGTCATTACTGACATTAAGCTGGAAGAAGCAGCTATTGCTCACAGACAGAATACTGTCGAAGACGCAGCTCCACAAGTTTCTGTAGCTACTTAATCAAAAGCTACATCGCTGAAATCGCACTTTCTTATAAGGCTCTCTTGCACTCTATTAAAATCTAGTATATAAAATAATCACTATACAATTAATTAGAACGTAGACGCGTATAGTCGACGGCCTAGAGACTACGTTCGGAAAACTAGGAGGATATAATTATGGCACAAACAACGTTTGACGGCCCAGTAAAATCACTTAATGGTTTTATAGGAGCAGGTCCTAAAATGATACAAGCTATCACAGGAACGGTATCTGATAGCAAAACAAACATAAATAAATACCAAGGTAAAGTATTAACTATTGGCAATGCTAATACTGTTTTTAATTTACCTGCAATCGTAGCAACAGCTGATTCTGGTGTTTCAGGTCCAGGATCTGATCCAAACACTAAAAACAATGTTGGTTTAGAATACGAATTTCTTGTAACTGCAAATTTAACAGGTGGAAACACATTTGTTTTAAATGCAGGAACTGCAGCTGGTCACGCTTCAGCTGATGTATACGTAGGAATGGCTATTTATAATAATACAGCTACCGATCCAGGGGCAGTAACTGCTTTTGCAGCATCTCTTGATACACTAACTTTAGATGCTACTACTAGAGGTGGACTAGGTGGTGCTCACATTAAATGTAGAGCAGTCGCTGGTTTAACTTGGCAGATAGAAGCTCAATTAATTGGTAATGGTGCATTTGTTACACCATTCAGTTAATAGTTAAATAATTTTGTGGGCCTTCGGGCCCACATAAAATTTTAAGGAGAAAATATAAATGACAACATTTGGATCAACACAAGATGGAGTAGCGAGCAACGTAACTACTGAAACTAAAACTATTCAGACTGGTAGAACTAGAGCTTACGGAATACATTATGTTGGAACAGCAACTGGAGGAGTAATAGAATTAAAAGATGGAACAACTTCCAAAGTTAAAATAGATCATGGTCCAGTAGTGGAAACTAAAACTGTAATTTTCCCTACACCTATTCTATTTAAAACTAATCTTAATTCTGTTTTAACTACAGAGCAGGTTACGAAGTTAACCGTGTTTCATAGTGGCGGAAGCAACTCGTAGGAGGTTTACGTGGCTTTTTCGGGCACAAGTACATTCGAGAAATTTCTCTCGATCGATGATATTATAACTGAGTCTTTTGAAAGATTAGGATTCTTTGATTACTCAGGTAATGATTTAAGATCAGCAAGACGTTCTTTAAATATAATGTTTCAAGAATGGGACAACAGAGGCTTGCATTTTTGGGAAGTTGCAAGAACTGCAATTACACTAGCAGCTAATCAAAACGAATATACAATTTTTAGATCACCATCTGATGGAAATGCTAATGGAATAACTACGACTTTAAGTTCTGGTATTTCATCAAGTGCAACAACTATTCCTGTAACATCTACAAAAAATATGAATGCTACCGGTAAAATTAGGATTAATTCTGAAGTAATTATTTATACTTCTATTTCTGGTAATAATATAATTTGTGAAGCATCTGGTCGAGGAGCAGATGATACAACGGCTGCAGGCCATGCATCTGGAGATGCAGTTACAAATTTTGTTGATATGGTTTCAGATATTCTTGAAGCTAGTTTCAGGAATACAAGTGATGTAGATACACCTTTATCAAAGATTAACAGATCACAATATCAAGCTTTTTCAAATAAAATTGCTACAGGTCAACCATCACAATATTTTGTTCAAAGATTTATAGATAAAGTTACTATTACTTTATATTTGACACCAGGTAGTACACAAGCTGGAAACTACATTTATTTTTATTATGTTAAAAGAATTCAAGATGCAGGTAAATATACTAATGAAGCTGATGTAGTTAATAGATTTGTACCATGTATGTGCGCAGGTTTAGCTTATTATATGGCTATGAAAAAAGCACCACAAAGAATTCAAGAAATGAAATTAATTTATGAGGATGAATTACAAAGAGCATTGCAAGAAGATGGATCACCTGCAAGCATTTATATTTCACCTAAAACTTATTATCCGGAGATATAATGGCAGGCATAGAAGAATTAATTGATTTAGGAGAAGGGGATATTGAATTATTTAGAGGAGACGCTCCTTCAAGATCTAAAATGTCTAAAGGTTTTGGCGAAAGAAGTGGTAGGTTTTTTACACCAGACAAAAACTTTGCTAAACATATAGCTCAAGGGGGTTCTATGTCACAAGGAAAACTTATTAAAGATTTAAAAGGAACAGTGAAATCTTTAAAAATACCAATGTCAAAATATAAAGAACTTGGTGGAAATTATTCACAAGTAATTTTAGATGATAAAACACTTGGTAAAGCAAAAACAAATATACTTCAAACAATGTTAGCAAGAGCTGGAAGTTTAACTCCATTAGCTACAAAGGGATTAAGTTTTTTAGCTAGTTTACCTGTTGCTACAATAACAATGGTATTACAACCAACTACAGCTAATGCAGATGAAAACGAATGGATTAATGAAAGATTAGAAAAGTTTGCAAAATTAAATGAAGGAAATACTAATGTAGATAAGAGACTACCTGTAAAAGTAGGAGATATGTAATGTCAAAATTTGCAAAAGGAAAATACGCACTAGCAATATCAGATAGAAGTGGTCAAGCATTTCCATGGAGAGAAATGGTTACAGAATGGAATGGTGCATTTGTACATCTTTCAGAATATGAACCTAAGCAACCACAGTTAGAGCCAAAACCTTTTGTAGCTGATCCACAAGGTTTAGAACAAGCAAGACCTCAAAACTTTCCAACTAATCAAATTGGTGGTGGTAATATGGTTGCTAATTTAACACTACCAGGTGATTTTGCATTTCAAGATTTAAGTAGTGGTAGTATGGTTCCTGAAGATCCTGGACAAATAAATAGTAGAAGAGAAGCTTCAATATCTTTAGGTCAAGTTATAGCCGGTGTTTCTGCAGTAAGCTATGCAGTCACTGTAGCTACAGGGACTTTATATATTGTAGGTGGGACAGGAAATGCTTTTTATCTTGATGCATCAAGAGATATGAGTTTATCAATACCTAAAGATACTGTAATTAAATTTTCACAAGATAATAGTAGTAATGATAATCACCCTTTATTTATTACAACTTCTAACTCAACAAGCATTTCTACTTTAAGAAGTGGAATAGTATCTTCAAATGTTTCTTATTATTTAGATGGGGCTAGTAGTGAATCAAATTATACGAACACAACAACTTTTAATGCTGCAAGTGAAAGATATCTAGAATGGACTCCATCTGTTGCAGGGACTTATTACTATGCATGTTATATTCATGGCATAGGCATGGGAGGTATGATACAAATAACATAATGACTTACACAGAATTAGTACAAAAAATTAGAGATTATACGGAAGTTACTTCAACTGTTCTAACCGATACTATCGTAAATGGTTTTATTGAGAATGCAGAATTTAGAATTTTAAGGGATGTTGACTCTGATAATAATAGAAGATATGTGAATGCTAATTTAATAGCTGGAACTAGATTTATAGATACACCTGATAATCTATTAGTTATTAGATCGGCTCAAATCGTAGATTCTGATGGAACAGCTAATCCTGATAATAGAGATTTTTTACAATATAGAGATACAAGTTTTATGTCAGAATTTAATAATTTAAACTCTCAAGGGGTGCCTAAATATTACAGTAACTGGGATGAAGACACGGTAGTTGTGGCTCCTACTCCAGATGCTACTTACACAATTCAGTTAAATTATATCTTGAAACCTGCTGGATTATCGAGTACAGTTTCTACTACATATTTAAGTCTGCAATTTCCCAACGGACTTTTGTATGCATGCCTAGTTGAGGCTTTTAGTTTTTTAAAAGGGCCAAATGATCTCTTGCAATTATACGAAGGAAGGTATAAACAAGCGGTAGAAGGCTTCTCAATAGAACAAATGGGAAGAAGAAGACGAGATGAATATCAAAGTGGTGTTCCTCGTATAGGAAAATAGGAGAAAATAACATGGCTATAACACAAGCAATTGCAAACTCTTTTAAAAAGCAATTATTAGATGGTGACCAAGATTTTACTGCGGCGCCAGCTGGTGATATTTTTAAAATAGCTCTTTATACTTCTTCAGCAACTCTAAACTCAGCTACAACTTCTTTCACAACTGGAAACCAAGTTCCAAACTCGGGACAATATACTTCTGGTGGTGGAAAGTTAGTTAATAACGCAACTTCAATTACAGCTGGTGTAGCAAGAGTAGACTTCGCAGACAGATCGTTTACGAACGTTACTATTACTGCTAGAGGTGCTTTAATCTATAACACATCGTTCTCAAATTCAGCGGTGGCAGTTTTAGATTTTGGAGCAGATAAAACAGCTACATCTGGAGTTTTTACAATTCAGTTTCCGGCTAATACGTCAACAGCAGCGATTCTAAGGATCTCTGGTTAATCGTAGGAGGTAATCTCCTATGGCGGGATGGAGTCAACAAACCTGGGGTCTTGGAACTTGGGGTCTTTTAGGAGACGTTAATGTTTCAGTTACGGGCCAAGCATTAACTACAGCTCTTGGAAATGAAACTGTTATCATTGATACAAATCCAATACCAACTGGTTTACCATTAACAACTACTCTTGGTTCTGTAACTCTAGATATTGTTGGAAAAGCATTTCCAACAGGTATAGCAATGACTTCAGCTTTAGGAACAGCAGACGCTGGTCCTGATGCAATGGCAACTGGTAATGCAATGTCTATGGGTCTTGGAACCATAGATGCATTTAACCAAACAGGTTGGGGTAGACAAGGTTGGAATGTTAATGCATGGGGAGTTGAAGGTCAATTTGCAAATGTAGACTTAACAGGTATTGCAATGACGGCTGCCATAACATCTCCAAATATTAATGGAGATTCAATTTTAACTCTTAATACTTTAAACGTTGCACAAGCAACTTTAGGTAATGTAGATCCTGCACCAGATGCAAATGCACTTGGTCAAGCAATGGTTGCTAATATAGGAACTGTATTAGGTTTAGCAGGTGCTGGAGCAACTCCAACAGGTATTGCAATGACAGCTGCTTTAGGTACAGCTGTAGGTGTTCCTGGTCAAAATATTGTACCAACAGGTTTTTCATTAAACAATCAATTAGCTTCAGTTTCTGTTGCAATTCATATAGATATTGAACTTACAGGTCTAAGCTTGACTATGAACCAAGGATCTGGTAGTGCTTTAATTTGGAATGAAGTTAATACAGGTTCAGCGCCTATAACACCTCCAGGATGGACAGAGGTGGCTGCATAATGAGTTTGACAGAAACTCATATTTTTAATAAAATGAACGTATAAGGAATTAAAAAATGGCGAATTCAACATCTGCTAATTTAAAACTCACAGTACAAGCAACCGGTGAAAACTCGGGAACTTGGGGTCAAATTACAAATACAAACTTATTAATTTTAGAACAAGCTATTGGTGGTTTTACAACTTTTAACTTAACTAATGCTAACCGATCTTTAACTTTTACAAATGGTGCTTTATCAAATGGTAAAAACGATGTTATTAAATTAACAGGTACTTTAGCAGCAAACAGAACGGTATCTATTCCAGATTCAATTGAAAAAGTTTATCAAGTGCAGAATGCATGTGACCATGCAGGTTACACTTTAACTTTTAAAACTTCATCAGGTACAGGTGTTCTTTTATGTGAAGGAAATAACTATGTATTATATTCTGATGGTACAAACATTGTAAAATTATCTGAACAAAGAAATTGGAGAGTAGTTTCAGCAGCTGAAACAGTGCAAGCTGGTGCTCAACTTTTAGTAAACACAAATGGTGGAGGAGTAACAATTACACTCCCTGCGTCGCCAGCTACGGGCGATACTGTAAATTTTGTAGATCAAGGTTATGATTTTAATAGTAACGCATTGACTGTTGGTAGAAACTCTTCTAACATAGCTAATGCAGCAGCAGATTTAACTGTTAATACACAAGGTGCCGCTTTTGGATTAGTATATTCAGGTGACGCTACAACAGGATGGACTTACACGGAGAAATAATATGGCAAATTACGAAGCAACTAAATACGATTTTTCAGGAGCAAACCTTACAGGTATCGAAGGAATTCCTACAGCAACTATTGTGCCGTGGTCTGCTTCATCTGTACCAACAGGATTTTTAGAGTGTAATGGTGCACTAGTTTCAAGATCAACTTACGCTGCATTATTTGCAATCGTAGGCACAACTTATGGAGCTGGAGATGGCTCATCTACTTTTAAATTACCTGACTTGCAAGATAACATTGCAATGGGTAAATCTGGAACAAAAGCTTTAGCTTCAACAGGTGGAGCAAATACTGTATCTGCAACTGGAAACGTTGGAGGTTCAACAGCTAATGCAACTTTAACAGAAGCACAACTTGCTTCACACAGTCACTCATGGGGTCCTTTAAGAGGTACACATAATCCTAATGGAGCACCAAGAAGAGCTTTTTTAGGCCCGACACAACCATCAACAACTTATACTAATGATGATTCTGTTACTACTAACAATTCAGGTACAGGGACAGGGCACTCTCATAATATGAGTGCAACATTTACAGGTACAGCAAGTTCTGTTGTTCAACCTTATTTAACAATTATTTATATTATTAAGACATAGGAGAAATTATGGCAACAAACGCAGCATGGACAGTAGTATTTGAAGACAAGCTTGTTATTAAACAAAACGGTGATGGAGCTGGAAATGGATATAAAATTGTTGATAATGATTTTTGGGGATTAGCTAAGTGGTCAAACATTTGGGCTATTCAATACGGAACAGGTAATCCTAGTGATACTGTAGAATATAGAGATCAAACTCCTCACTCTACTTGGGAAGATGCAAACTTAGGTGATTTTCAAGATTTTATTACTAGATGGGATAGCGCTCATTTAACAAAATTACAATCTGATTGGGACAATGATAATATTGAAGATGAATCTGAAGCTGATAAAATTGCTAGATTAGGTGCAAGACCTACATCTTACACATCTTAATTATCTACACATCATCCAAGACGTTAAAATATACTTTTTATCTGCTAAAGGTGGATTACCTCTATGAACATAAGGAAAACCAGCAGGCCATATAACTATCCTACCTTTTTTAGGTTTTACTCTTTTTGAAAAATGTAAGAACTCTGTTTCTCCTCCATCGTCTACATCATTTAAATATATTGAATATACAAAAGCTCTTGGTTCATTTGTATATCCTTTTCCATGTTCTATATGCCAAATATGATAACCCTCTGTAGGTAAAGTTTTTTGAATTTTTAAAGTAGTATAAAAAAAATTATCACCATTTATATCAGTGTTATAACATACATCAGCACCTGTATTTTTTATATAATGTTTCCAAGCTAAATCAAAATTAACCATCATAGGTTTTAAAGTTTCCCACCATGTTTCAAGATTTTTACGAGTAGCAAAATATTGTTGATCTTGTTTTACTAGGGCCGAAGATTTTTCTGTATCAATTCTATTTACAGTGTTTCTAAATTTATCTTCTTCTTCATAAAATTCTATAGCTTTATCACATTCCGACTCTGGAATATAACCATCATAGACGCCAATAAAGTTAGTGATATTTACAGTTTTTTCCATTATAATCTCTCTTTCATAATTTAAATAAGTAATATATAACGATTTATATGCTACAAAAATTAAAATTCAAGCCAGGATTTAATAAACAAGATACCGAATCAGGGGCAGAGGGTCAATGGACTGATGGTGATTTTGTAAGATTTAGATATGGAATGCCTGAAAAAATAGGGGGTTGGTTACAATTAACCGCAGCTAATTTAACATTACCAGGGGCTGCAAGAGCTCAAGTAAGTTTTACTAGTTTTGCAGGGGAAAAATATACTGCAATTGGAACATCTCAAGGTTTATTTATATATTATGGTAATGATTTTTATGACATTACTCCATTAGATACAGCTATTACAGGATGCACACTAACTACAGTTAATGGTTCTAATACATTAACAATAAATAAAGGATCACATGGATTAGCTGTTGGAAGATATGTAACTTTATCTAGTGTGACAGTTACGGGAGCATCTGATTATACCGCTTCAGAATTAGAAAAAGTTTATGAAATATTAACCGTTCCTGACATAGATAAGTTTACGGTTCAAGCAGTTAGAAATGAAGGAGGATCAGGTATGACAGCAGCCGGTGCTGCAACTGTTAATCCATATGTTGAAGTTGGACCAACGACTCAAACAACAGGTTTTGGTTGGAGTACATCTACATGGGGAGCATCTACATGGGGAACAGCTAGAGCTACAAGTGACGTGACTCTGGATCCAGGAAACTGGAGTCTTGATAACTTTGGTCAAGTATTAGTTGCAACTATATTTAATGGGAAAACTTTTACATGGAATGCAGCAGCTACAAATCCAAGAACTATACGAGCTTCACAATCTACTTCTGGTTTTTCTACTTCAGCTAATCCTACAAAAACTAGATTTACATTAGTATCCGATAGAGATAGACATTTATTTCATTTTGGAACTGAAACAACTATTGGAGATGTTACCACACAAGATCCAATGTTTGTAAGATTTTCTAATCAAGAAGATTTAAATACATATACACCAACATCAACTAATACTGCAGGTACATTTAGATTAGATACAGGTAATGAAATACGAGCAGCTATTCAAGGTAAAGATTATGTTTTTGTCATAACTGATTTAGCTGCATATGTTATACAGTTTGTAGGTCCACCATTTACATTTAGTGTTAGACAAGTTGGTACAAATTGTGGATGTATTGGTCAACACGCAGCAACCTTTGTTAATGGATCTGTATTTTGGATGGGATCACAAGGTGGATTTTTTGCATATGATGGAACAGTTAAGTCATTACCTTCATTAGTAGAAGATTTTGTATTTAGCACAGACGGAGATAATTTAGGATTAAACTTTGATTCAAGAGATGTTATTTTTGCAGGTCCAAACAATTTATACACAGAAGTAAATTGGTTTTATCCAAAAGATGGATCCGATCAAATAGATAGATGCGTAACATACAATTATGCTGAAAATGTTTGGACAACTTCATCATTAGATAGAACTACATATCAAGATCAAGGTGTGTTTGATAAACCATATGCAACAGATTATGATGATACATTAACACCTGTATTTCCTGATATATTAGGAATTACAAATAAATATGGAGCAAGTATTTATTATGAACACGAACAAGGAACTGATCAAGTTAATAGTACAGCAACTACAGCTATCCCTGCATTTATTAAATCTGGAGATTGGGACATAACATCTAGACGTAGTGCTCTTGGTCAACAAACAGGTGTTGCAGATTACAGGGGAGATGGTGAGTTTTTTATGGCTGTAAGAAGATTTATACCTGATTTTAAATATCAAGAGGGTAATGCTAAAGTTACATTATTTGTAAGTTCTTATCCAGACGATGTGGCTGTGAGCTCTCCACTTGGACCCTTTACAGTTACTAAAACTACTGATAAAGTAGATACACGAGCTCGAGGCAGATTAGTTTCTGTTAAAATAGAAAATGATTCTACAGGTGAAACCTGGAGATATGGAACACTAAGACTTGATGCACAACCGGACGGTAGAAGATAATGGAACCAGATGATTTAGAAATATTTGCTTCACTACGATCAAATCAAATTAATCCTTTTAATAGACCTAACATGTCTAACATATCTAATATGATTGGTGGAGGAATTACTACAACCCCTTATGCTGCTATGTTTTTAGATGATGCTGGTCTTCCACCTATTGATCCTTTATATGGAGTTGCTAATGAAGAAGATGATAAAGATGACATAGAAAAAGCTAAACAAATTACTAACGGCAGAGGTCTTTTAAGTCTTCTTAATCCTTTTTCTGTATTGGGTCCTGTTGGATCTTTTATTGGTGGAGGAGGATTAAAAGGTCTACAAAACTTTAGTAGTGGATTACAAAATACAGCTTTTGGAAGATCTAAAACTTTAGCTGAATTTTTTGACAGAGTATCGAGAGAAAAAAATAGAGCTAGATTTCAAGATAAATTTGAAAAGTTTGCTAAAGAAACAAGTGGACAAGGTGCTACTGGGGGTGAAGGAGGTTTCTCAACACCTGCAGGTAAATCAACTTCTTATGAAGAAGCAGGTAGAGCTTTTGGAAGAAACAGATAATGGCAAAGATAACAAACTATATACCTGAACCAAAACAAGAATATGATGTAGAAAATCAAAGACAGATATTAGAGTCCTTGACTACTTTACAAAATCAGTTAAATTTTTCTTTTCAAAAAGATTTAAAAAACGAACTAGATACATTTAATTACTTTTTATCATGAGTATATTTTATAAAAATCAAGGTTTTAAACAAAGTGATACAAGCAAGGCTACAGTTCTTACTTGTCCTACCGATGGAACAATTATAGTTAAAAGTATATATTGTGCAAACAATGATGCATCATCAGCTATTTTAGTAAATATGAATTTCGTTGACTCATCTGATTCAAGCACTGAATATGAATTTTTTAGAGATGACGTAGCAGCTAAAACTCAAATAAATGCTTCACCTCAAGGCTTGAATTTAGAAGCAGGGGATGCTATAACCGTGCAAGCAGCTACAGGTAGTAATAAAATACAAGGCCTAATAAGTTATGCTTTAATAAATAGAGAGAATGAAAACGGATAATTTAACAAAGATAGATTGTACAACTATAGTAACATATAGAAATACAAAAACTGGTGAAACATATAAAGAGAAGAAAGAAGGATCTGATATTGTACAAGACGTTACTGTACAGGTAACTAATAAAGGTTTAGAAGTCTTCCAGAAAGTGATGAATGATAATAAAAAACCAAAACCCTAAAGGCGGAACAGAATTACAATTCGACTATTTAAGAAAACATGTCGATAATAAATTATTAGATCAAGTACAGATTTGTACTTCGGTGCCAGAAAAAATACCATTACATTCAACTAAGCCAAATATACTTTGGCAAAAAAATTCTTATGATCAACCAAACTTAGCCCCTTGGTTTTCTAATCCAGCTAATCATAATAAATATGATTGGTATGTTTTTAATTCACATTGGACGTATGAAAAATTTAGATATCATTTTAATATTCCTACAAATAGATGTGTAGTCATTAAAAATGGTATTGATAAAATAGAAAAAGCCCCTGCTTATAAAGAAGGACAACCTTTAAAAATTATACATCAAAATACACCTTGGCGTGGTCTATCTGTTTTGTTAGGTGCTATGCAATTAGTTAAAAACCCTTTGATAACTTTGGATGTATATTCCTCAACAGAAGTTTATGGAAAAAATTTTTATGACCAAAATGATCATGAATATAAAGAACTTTATAATCAAGCAGAGAAACTACCTAACGTAAATTATATTGGTTACAAATCAAATGACTATATTAAAGAAAATTTAAAAAATTATAATATGTATGTTTATCCAAGTATTTTTGAAGAAACATCTTGTATATCTCTACTTGAATGTATGGCCGCTGGTTTATATTGTATAACAACCGATTTTGGAGCTTTATATGAAACAGGTGCAGAGTTTCCAATGTATATTCCTTTTGATAATAATAATAGAGCTCTTGCACAAAAATTTGGTTTTGGAATTGAAGAAGCAGCTAAAAGTGTTCATCACAAACAAATTCAAGATCATTTAGATTCTCAATCAAGATACACACATATTTATTATAACTGGAATAGAATAGCTATGCAGTGGACAACTTTTTTAAATGGAGTAATTAATGCAAAATCCTAATAAACCTATCTGGTTTAATGAAGATACTTATCAAACAATTCAACAATCTAATACAGGTGCTGAGGTTATAGATTTATCAGAACCACAACCTAAATCTAAATCACCTTATAAGATAATGGTATGCACACCAGTTCACAGCGATGTATCAATGCATTATTGTCAAGCAGTATTAAAGTTTCAACAAGACTGTATACTTAGAAAGATGTTAGTAAGCTTTACTATAATGAAGTCATCATTGGTTACTCAAGGTAGAAATTTATGTGTAGCTGAAATGTTAAATCATGAAGATGGTTATACACATTTATTATTTATAGATTCAGATATTGATTTTAATTTTCAAACTATTGAGACAATGTTAAAAGCAGATAAAGATGTAATAGCATGTCCATATCCTATGAAGTCTTTAGATTGGGACAAAATATTTCAACAAAAAGATAGGGCTAAAAACCCTGATGAATTAAGAAAACCTGGATATACATTTCCTATAAAATTAGAAGATCAAGATCACATTGAATCTAAGTTAGGTATTGTAGAAGCAACTCATGCTCCAACAGGATGTATGCTTATTAAAAGAACAGTATTAGAAAAAATGATGAAACATCATCCTGAGTTAGAAATATTTCAGCCTACTAATATTAATGGTAAAGAAGAAAAAAAACTTAATTTTTATAACTTATTTGATACGATACACGACACCGAAACTAAACGTTATTTTGGAGAAGATTTTGGTTTTTGTCAAAGGTGGACTGATATGGGTGGTAAAGTATATCTATATATTATGGACTATATAACCCATGTAGGTGAACATCAATTCTGTGGTAGGTTCTTTGATAACCTAAAACCAGCTATTGACGATACGAAAAAAATCAAATAAAGTGTGATATTTCAGGATAAGTACGCCTGCCCTATAAACTAAATTTAGACAAAATTATGGCAATAACAGATACTATACAAGCAAAAGATTTCAAAGCAGGCGCACCAGATATAACATTGAAGGGTGATTTAAGACCTAATCAAATGATGGCTTCCAACCCAGATCCAATGGCTGAATTAAATTCATTATCTTTAATGTTATATAAAAAACCTTTATCGGATTTAACAGACGATGAATATGAGTCTTTACAAGAGGCAGCTAGAGATAGCTTAGCAGTAGGTGGTAGAGCACAATACGGTTTAGGTAGTATTGTTAAGTCTGTTGGTAAAGCTGTTAAAGGCGTAGCCAAAGGTGTTAAAAAAGTTGCTAAATCAGATTTAGGTAAAACTGCTTTAACTGCAGCTGCATTGTATTATGCACCTAAGATGTTTGGTGGCACAGCTGGATTTGGACAAGGCAGCACATATCGTAATTTTTTTGGAGGTTTAAGTTTACCAAGCATTCCTGGTATTCCAGGTTTAAGTGATAAAGGTAAAGGTACACTAGCTGCATTTGCAATAGGATCTTTAGGATCAGCTGCAATATCTGCAGCAGAAGCAGGTGGACTAGATACAAGCGATCCAAATGCAGAAGTCGATGTAGAATCAATAAAAGGATATTTATCAAGAGGATACAAAAATTTAAATCCTAATGCTACAGATGAAGAAGTATTTCAGTTTGTACAAGAGAACACAGCAGAGTATAGAGCTAATGGTGGACGTATAGGTTATTCAGAGGGAACTCCTTCTTTTGAAGAGTACATGAGAGAGCGAAAAGATATAGAACGAAAAATGGGTGCGGAACAACTCTATAAAGAATATTTAGAAGATCTGCGTAGAAAAAAAGTTATGCAACAAAAACAAGAGGCAGCAGATGGGGGACGTATAGGTTATGCTGATGGTGATGAAGATCCAATAATAAAAAAATTAAGAATATTACCTGACACATTAGACAAAATAGCAGAAAAAATAGCACCTTTATTAGGTTATGAACCAGAAGATATTAAAAAAATAATAAAAGAAAGAGCTAAACAAGCTCAAGGCGGAAGAATAGGTTATGCTATGGGCACTGAAGATAAAGTAGAAATGGCTTCAGGTATTGAAAGTCTACCAATAAACGTAAATTCTAAAGGAGTTAAAGAACTAGATCTAAGAGAAACAGGTGGATTTATTCCACCAGTTGGTATAAAAGAAAAAGCAGATGATATCCCAGCGATGTTATCAAACAACGAATTCGTATTTACCGCCGATGCTGTAAGAGCAGCAGGAGGTGGAGATATAGATAAAGGTGCTCAACTTATGTATGACACTATGAAAAGATTGGAGAGCAAAGTAGTATAATGGCAACAGAAACAGTATCACAGATAACGAGACCCGCACCATTTATTGAAGCAGCGGGAAAAACATATTTAGATGATTTACAAAAAGCAGTTGGTGGTTTTAAGACAGCTGATTTAAGTAAAGTTTATGGACCACAATATGTAGCTGGTCTTGGTGCCTTAAGTCAAGACGCTATAAGTAAAGCAGGTGGTCTTGGAGGATTTCAACCTTTTTTACAAACAGCAGCAGGTCTTGCTCCAAAAACAGGGGCTGAGTTACAAACTTTAATATCAGGTTTTAAATCACCTTATCAACAAGATGTAATTGATACAACACTTACAGAATTTGATGTGCAAGCAGCAAAAGGTTTACCTGGATTAAGAGCAACAGCAATTGGTGCTGGTGCATTTGGTGGTGGTAGAGAAGGTGTTCAACTAGCCGAGTATCAAGCAACAAGCGACAGGAACCGAGCAGCACTACAAGCACAGTTACAACAACAAGGATTTGTACAAGCACAACAAGCTGCACAACAAGCATTAGCTAATCAAACATCACTTGCAAGATTAACTCCACAATTAGCAGCTGGAGAAATTTCTGGATTAACCACTTTAGGTGGTTTACAACAAGCAACTGATCAAGCAGGTTTACAAGCGCAACAACAATTAGCTTTACAACAATTACAACAACCATTAACTGCTGCATCACAATTAGGTACAGGGGTTGCTAGTTTAATATCTGGTTATCCTGGTCAAACAAATATAGGACAACAAGTTGTTCCAAGTGCAGCGCAAACAGCATTAGGAGCAGGGGCAACATTAGCAGGGATATATAGGGCATTTCAATAATGAAAGTATTTAGAAGACCAATGTTTAGAAAAGGTGGAGAAGCTATGACTGGTATCATGGAAAACATTTCACCTAGACAAAACTATGCAAAAAAAGGAAACGTTTACGATGAAGCAGATGCTATCATTACTGAACGAATGGGGCCTGTTCAAAAAGGTGATCCGCTTACAGATTTTTTATTAACGTATGGACCATCTTTAGCATCAAGTACTTTACCTGGTGGAACTATGAGAAACATAGTTGCTGCAGCTGATAAACCAGTTGCTGGTCTTTTAGCTAGTAGAAAAGATGCAAGAGAACGAGAAGAAGCTAGAAAATTAGCTGGTATTCAGTTAGGTGAAAGCATGGCTGAAAGACAACTTAAAAGAGATATTGCAGGTATGAAATCAGGTGTTGATTTACTTCCAACGTTTTTAGATTTGTACGAAGGTAATTTAACACAAGCTACAAATAGAAATAATTATGAAAAAGGCGGCCTAGAAACAAGAGCCAACAAAATTTTTGGTGATAGTTTTAAAGGTTTAGTAGGTGGAGATAGACATGGTGATATTAATTCACAAACTTTCAAAACTAAAAAGAAAGTAGGACATATATACTACGACATAACAGATGGACAATTTAAACGAATTAGAAAAACTACAGAAGGGTTTGGTGTAGAAGTAATTAATATAGATACATATGATACTGTAGCTGACGAAGCTGCAAAAGTAGATAAAAACAAAAAAGTTATAAAACCAGATAACCCATACAGTCTGTTTCCTGGAACAGAAAAAGCAGAAGAATTAGAAAAACAAAGAAGAAAAGATTCAGTTAAAAGTTTTGAAAATGTAGATTTGACGAGTATAGGCGATATTTAATAGGAGGTTAAATGGCAGAAGAATTTCTACCTCTAACAAAAACAGAACAAGACAATGATACATCTTGGTATACATCTGTAGCAGCAGGTATTGCGTCAGGTATAATTAAAATACCTGAAGGAGTCTTTTCATTAGCAGCAGAACTTATTGATCTTGGTGCAGATACAAATCTTGCAGCAGACGTAGATAAATTTTTTGATGACTTAAATCCTTTTGAAGAAGTAGCAGAGGAAAATGCATTAGGAAGACTTACTGAAGCATTAATTCAAGTAGGAGTTCCAGGTACAATAGGATTTAAAGCAGCTAATAAACTTGCAAGAAATATAACAGCAAGAGCACTAAAAGCTAAACGTACAAATGCTTTTGCTAGTTTTAAAAAAACAAAAGATAGAGCAAAATTAAGCACAGCATTAGATAAAGCAAAAGAATTAAATGATAAAGCAAAAGTTCCAAGATTTGCTGTAGGTCTAATGGGTGGTGCAGCCGGTGAAGCTTTTGTTGCTGACGTTGAAAAAATAGGAACGTTTGGTGATATGTTTGAAGGTGGACCTACACAATTAGATCGAGATGAAGGGTACGGTAGAGAAGAAGCTGCTCGAAGACTAGCTAACAGATTAAAGTTTGGAGCTGAGTCTATTGCATTTACACCTTTCGTTTATGGTGTTGGTAAAAGCGCCAAGCTCCTAGCATCAAGAGGCAAAGACTTAGCTTACAGCGATTCTAGATTTGCAAGGTGGTTAGACAAATATGTCAGAGCTCCTTTTAGTCCTAGAGGAGGATTAACAAAAGAATTGTTTGATGAAGAAAATGTTAAACAGGCATTACAAGCTTCTGATCAAAATAGAGCAAAAGAGATTGTAGATAACATTACTAAAGAGGTAGATAGCTTTTATCCAGATGCAGAAAATCTTATTGGTAAAGCAGGTAAGGCAGAGAAAACAAAATTTTTAACAGGGCTTAACGAAGCTTTGTTTAGTGGCAATATTAGAAAACCTTTAAACAAAGATGCATTAGATGATTTAATTAAGCAGTTTGATAACTTAAATGTATCTGCAGAGGGTAAAGGTAACTTAATTGGTGGTATTAATAATGCTAGAGAAGAGTTCGTAAAACTAGTAAATATATTAGATGCAAATGCTCAAGGAGGTAAGTTAAATAAAGGTGTTTCTGATTTACAAACGTTATTAAAGGACAGAGTTACTAACTGGATAGGTGGTACATACAGAATATTTGAAGAACCACGAAAAGGTTTTTCTACACTCTTTAATAGATACACACCTACTGATGAAGCTAAAGAATCAGCTATAAGATTTTTTAGAGAACAGATAGCAAAAGAAGCTGGTGATACAAGTTTTGATATAGCAACCAGTGATAAATATTTTAGAGAAGCAAAGGTACAAGTTGAAAGTTTATTAAATGCAGTTAGAAACAAAGGTAAACCTAAAGCTCTTGGTTTTAACGACTACATAACTAAAACTATGGAAGGCAGACCAGGTGCAGATTTTGTAGCACAAGTTATTGATGACACTGCATTACCACCAAAAGAAATTAGAGAATTACTTGGTGAAGTAACAGATCCAAGATATTCTATTTATAATGCAATGACAAACTTATCTTCTGTTGCAAGAACAACAGCTTATTTATCTAGTGTAGTTGCAAAAAATAATGAGGTACAAAAAGCAGGGGGTAGAGGTTTTTTCTGGGCTAGTGAAGAAGCAGGTGAACAAGCATTAAGATCTAATACTACAGGTATAAAAATGGTGCCGGTAGATGAGATTGTAAAAGAACTACCTGGATCAGGTAAGTTTATAAACCCTGCAGCTGGTAAATATACAACTGTTGAAATAGCAGAAGCTTTAAAAAATGCAAACAACATAGCAAGTGGTCTTCAAGGTTTTGTAAGAGGTGAAGGTAAAGAAGGAGCTGAAGCTGTTGTTAGTTGGATGTATAGAAACTTATTATTATTTCCAAAAGGAATATCACAATTAGCAAAAACTGTGTTCTCTATACCTACACACTTACGTAATATGTTTAGTGCGTTTGGTTTTGCAGGTGCTAACGGTACGTTGTTTGACCCTGAGTTTTACACAAATGCATTTAAAGAAGGTATTGAAACATCTGGTTTATTAAAACTTGGTCCACCAAGTGCTAAAGCACAAGAAGCTTATAGAGAATTATTAGAGTTAGGTGTTGTAAACTCACAGGTACAAATATCAGATTTAAAAGCTTTATTAACAGATGTAAGATTAGGTCAACAAGTTGCAAATATAGATACAACTGTTAGTCCTTTTATGAACACCATGAGAAAGGTAAGAGACTTTGCTCAAGGTAAATACGTTGCAGAGGACGACACGTTTAAAATTGCAAACTATGTAGTTGAATTAAAAAGATTAAAAAACTACAGAGTAAATGGTAGACCAGTAAATAGAAATGTAATTAATTTACCTGAGTCAGAACTCAATATAAAATTTAATAGAGCCAAACAAAATGGATTCAAAGGAACTTACGATGAATTCTTAAATGACTTTGCACTAAAAACAGAGGCAGCTAACATAGTTAAAAACACTGTGCCTAACTATGCATTCGTTGGTTCTGCTGTAAGAACAGCAAGACTATTACCGATTGGTAACTTTATGTCGTTTCCATCTGAAATGATTAGAACAACTACAAACATTGTAGAACAGGGTTTAAATGAAATGAGACACATACCTGCTCCAGGCATCAGGGTTAAAGGAAGCAATATAGGTTCAAGTATTACAGAAATATTAGAAGATGGAACAGAAAGAGTTGTTAAAAATAATGCTATAACAACTGGTAGATATAAAACAGGTCTTACAAGATTATTAGGAATGGCAACATTTACCACAGGTGTACCAGTAGCTTTAACTGAGGGAGCTATGGCTTTATATGATGTGACACAAGATGAAATGGATGCACTACGAAGATTTGTACCTGAGTGGTCAAAAAATTCTACATTGATACCTATTAAAGATGAAGATGGTGAATTAAGATACATAGACTTTAGTCACAGTAATGCGTATGACATAATTGGTAGACCATTAAGAACTGTTGTTAATCAGATACAAGAGGGTGAGTTAACAGAAGAACAGTTACTTACAGGATTTGTAAATGGTATCGGAGAAGCTAGTGCAGAAATAATGAATCCTTTTATTGCAGAATCTATTTGGACAGAAGCAACAGCAGATTTAACTATTAGAGGTGGTAGAACTGCGGACGGTAGACAGTTATATACAGAACAAACATCAGCAGGTGATAAGGCAGCTATAAGATTTTTACATTTAGGAAATGCCTTAGCACCATCATACAAACAATACATTAGATTAGTTCAAGCAGCTACAGAGACTCCAACAAAAAGAGGAGATCTATTAGATGTTGGTCCAGAAATAGCAGGATTTATGGGACTACGTCCTATCAAAATAGATCCATTAAAATCAATGGGATTTAAAATAGCTAATTATCAAAGGGGTATTAGAGAATCTAGAAGAGAATTTACTGGTGGTTATTTTGGATTATTAAAAGGTGGACCTGTAGAAGTAAACGACATTATAACTAGATTTGCAAAATCTAATAATTCTAGATTTAATGTTATGCAAAACATTAAAAAAGATATTAATGCAGCAGAAACTTTAGGTGTAGGAACTAATCAATTGTATACTGCGTTTACTGAAAGACAAATTTCAGATAAAAATTTTTACAATTTAAGAACAGGTAGATTTAATCCATATTTCCCATCAGAAGATATTGAAGAAAGATTTAGAGAAATAGCTAGAAATCTTGGTGGAGTAAATCCTTATGTAGTAGCGCGACCTATTTTACGAAGAATGGTATCTGACATGAGAAATATATCATTAGACTCACCATTATTATTTACACAAGAAATACCTAATTTTGAAGAAGGAGGATTTGTAGAATCATCAGCTCCTTTAAATTTAGAAAATTATTTAATACCAGAAATACCAACACCACCTTTACCTCAAACAGTGGCAAACGCTAATCCTAATCCAGAGGTAATACAAACAGCACAATTACAACAGCCTAATGTGACACAACAAGGATTGACACCAATAGAGCAATCTTTATTATCTCCGGAAGAACAATTAATAAGATTACGTCAAAGAGGATTAATAACATAGTGGCAATAGAACCTAAAACTACTAGAGAGCATATAGTATCTCTTTATGGCCATATTAAAGGTGTTAAAAAAGATATTGTGCATATGCACAAAGGAATTCACGAATTGGGCGGCAAGATAGACAAGATCTATTGGGTATTATTGGGCACGGTGGGGGCTGTGTCGCTAGTTTTAATAGAGTGGCTTATATCCATTGTTTAAGTTCTTCTCCCATAACATCACTAGCTATATTCATTTTAGTTCGTAAAGCTTTTTGAACTTTGTTATCTATTGTATCTTCTGCAACTAGATCAATGTAAGTCATAGGTTTAGTTTGACCAATACGATCAATACGAGCTTCTGACTGTAATCTTTTTTCTAAATCGTAACCATTAGAATAATATATCATAGTGCTAGCAGAGGTAAGAGTAATACCATAACCACCAGTTTGAGTTGTACCTACAAAAAATCTACACTTAGGATTGTTTTGAAATTTTTCTATGTTTTGTTGTCTTTCATCTTGAGGAGTTAAACCATAATAATCAACAACAGATTCTTCACCAAATTGTTTTTTTATTTCTTGTATAATTCTTTCAACATCTTTTTGATAAAAAGACCATATAACAGCTTTACCTGAAAGCTCCCATAAAATATCCATTAACTCTGTTAATCTATTGCATGGTAATTCTTGTACAGTTCCGTCATCATTTGCATGGTAGCCACAAGATATTTGATGCAATCTTAATAGTTGCACCATTACTGTAGAAGTTGAACAAACTTTTCCATCTAATTGTGACAAAGCATATTTTCTCATTTCATTATATAATTTTCTTTGAATACCTGTAAGATCTATTTCTCTAGTAACATAAGTTTTTTTAGGAAGATCCAAACAATCATCTTTTAAAACACGTTCACTAAATTTTTTTATTTTTTCTTCTAGTTCAGGTAAGTTTCTTTTATTAGGACCTACCGGCACTGATACAGTTCTAGATCCTAAGTTCATAGTTTTCATTACACAATAGTGAGCACGATATGCCCAAAAAGAATCAAAGCCTAAAAGATAACTATCTAAAAAAGCAGCCTGTGTATATAAATCTAAGGGTGAATTAGTTATTGGTGAGCCAGTTAATATTCTTCTATATTTAGTTAAAGGTCTTAATCTTAAAATATTTTTAGTTCTGTTTGCGGTGGGTGTTTTAATAGTTGTAGATTCATCAATTGCCATCATAGCTTTGTGAGAACTTAAAAAACGTCTAGCAAACTCTGTAGCTTTTGGATATGAAAGAGCTTCTACATTCATAATTAAAATATGAAAATCAGTTCCAGTTGAAAATAAACTATTTAATTTTTTAATTTGTTCTGCACTGCTATTAGAGGTTTCCCAAAGAACAACTTTTTTTTCTATATGATCTACCATATGGGTAGGTATTTCATTCTTATACCAATTTTTATAAACACCTTTAGGTGCTATCAATAATAGACCATTTATATCACCTTTATCATACAACATAGATGCATTATCTATTAATACTTTAGATTTACCTGTACCCATTTCCATAAAATAGGCAAAGTATTCTTTGTCCCAAGAACGTTCTAAAGCTCTTAACTGATGCTGATAAGGCTTAGTTTTAAATTTATAATTCATGTTTACTTTTGCTTTCTAATTGTTATATATTGTATGAAAGTAAAAAAGTCAATGAGCAAAGTTTATTTAATACAAGACATTCCAGGAACCGGTAAAGGTGAGCCTAAATATAATATTGTAGGCGCACAGAAATATGGTGATATTGTGTCATTACTTCCAGAATTTTCACAAATGATTCATTCACCAGGTCCTTTAGTTATGAAACTTAGAACACTTCTAAAAAACTATACTGAAGAAGACTATCTTTTATTGTCAGGTGACCCTGCTATCATAGGTGTAGTATGTTCTTTAGTTTCAGACACAACTAATGGTAAGTACAAGTTATTAAAATGGGACCGTCAAGAAAAAACTTATTATCCAATCGAAATAAATATTTATCAAAAATAAGTTGACACAACTTATTAAATCTCTATATAGGTAAGTGCGATATTATTATTAATTATTAAACTAACAAACCTATATGGAGAAAGATATGACCATCGACCTAAGAAAAGATGCACCGAATCAGGTGTCAAACTTAAATCCCGACGAACTCTCAAATGAAATTAATACGCTTCAAGAAATAAAACAAGAAGTTATTAATCAAGAAACAAAACTGAAAGAATTAAAAGAAAGAGAAAAATATTATTCTAATATAATTATACCTGACTTAATGAGTCAGTTAAATCTCAAAACATTAAAATTAAAAGACGGATCAGAAATATCCGTCAAAGATGTATTTGGTGCTTCTATTATTACTAGTAAAAAAGAAGATGCACATAAATGGCTTCGAGACAATGGACTAGGCGCAATTGTGAAAAATGAAATCACAGTTAAGTTTGGTCTTAACGAAGACAACCAAGCGGAGCAATATGCTCTACTTGCACGAGGACAAGGTTATGAGCCCGATCGGAAAATTGCAGTTCATGCCGGAACCCTTAGAACAACTTTGCGGGACTATCATCAAAGAGGTGGCAGTATACCTGCAGAGTTGTTCAATACGTTTGAAGGAAATCAAACGGAAATAAAAACCAAAAATTAAACTACTAAACTAACAAACATTAAGGAGTAAATATGGATAAAGAAGTAGTAAAAAAAAATAGTGCAGGATCACTTGCAACTATTAATCTTAGAGCAGATGGTGGCAAAGGAACTGAAGAAATTAGATCAGACGATGTATCAACTCCGATCTTAAAAATTCTTCATCAACTTTCACCAGAATGTAATGAGAGAGATCCAAAGTACGTTGATGGTGCTAAACCTGGCATGATATATGCAGCAGGCTTCACGCAACTTATTGATGGAAACAAGGGACTAGATGTGGTTGTTGCACATTCACAAACTAGATACCCTGAATGGCAGGAGAGAGGCGATAGTGTTTCAGCTCCAGTCGGAACTCATTTAGAGATTCCAGCAGATGCTGTTGAAGAAAGAAATGGAAGATATAGATTACCAAATGGTAACTATGTAGAAAAGACTGCATACTTCTATGTACTAGCGTTAGTAGATGGAGAGACAAGACCTGCAGTAATGGCTATGAGATCTTCTAATCTTACACCAGCAAGAGAACTTAATAATCTGATTAAGAATCTTAGATTCTCAGATTCAGAGGGTTCTTTTAATCCAGCTGCATACTCAGCAGTTTATAATTTAAAAACTATGGGTAAGACAGCAGGTAGTAAAAGCTGGCATGTCTACAAACCATCAAGAGTTAGAAATCTTGATGTCAGTAAAAAACAAGATGCTGAAGTATATGAAGTTGCACAACAACTTCAGAAATCAGTATCTAAAGGTGCAGCAAAACCAAAATACGAAGCATCTAAAAATACTGGAGACATTGTATAACCGAGTACTTGTTAAGTACACTTGCAAGCAGGGCGCTGAAGCGAGAGTAGAAGCGCCCTGATTTATTATGAAAGATTTTGAAAAATATTTTAGCGGATTAAAAAGAGATTTTGGTTTCTGTAATGTACATAACGGATACCATGACCCTAAGACTAACAAATTAAAATTTGATCCTGGAGATTATGGTTGGGCTAAAAGAAATATAACAGAAAGAGATTACGAAGATCATTTAAAAGGTAAAAAATCAATAGGATTACAAGCTTGTGATGATGAAGGTAATGCTAGTTTTGGTGCAATAGATATCGATCCAGATGATTATGAAAAATTTAATTTACAAAAATATTTAAAAGTTATTGAGTCTAAAAATTTACCAGTCGTACCTATAGAATCTAAAAGTGGTGGACTACACATATATGTTTTTACAAAAGAAAAAGTACCTGCATCTTTAATTAGAGAATTTTTATCTAATCTATTATTTTTATTTGGTCTACCAGCTAAAACAGAAATATTTCCTAAACAAACAACGTTAGGTAAAAATCAAAATGGCGAACGAACTACAGGTAGTTTTATAAACTTACCTTACTTTAATAGTGAAGATAGAAAAGCATTTAAACTTGATGGCAGTAAAATGGATTTAAATTATTTCTTAAAAGTAATAGAGGCTAATTTACAAACAAAAGATAGCTTGCAAGAAGTAAGTAATAAAAAAATAAAAGAAGTATTGACGGGTGGTCCCGAAGAATTTTCTGACGGCCCTCCTTGTTTACAGATGATTTGCAAAGAGATACAGGAATCAAGCAACAAACTAAAAGATGAAAGAGATAGATTTTTATATAACTACATGGTGTTTGCTAAAAAAAAATTTAGTGAGAACTGGGGTAAAAAAGTTTTAGAAGCAGCTAGGGCATATATTGTTTATGATGACGTATGGGGAGATTCTAAAGTAGAAGAAAAAATAAAATATTGGAAAAAAGATACTGCAGGATTCAAGTGTAATGATTTACCTATTTCATCTTATTGCGCGAGGGGAACGTGTCTTAAGAGAAAATTTGGTATTGGTGGTCACTTTGATTCGCAGTGGCCATCTGTATCAGGTTTAATTAGAATAATGTACAAGCCTGATCATGAATATTTTTTTAATGTAGAGGTAGCTGCAGATAAAATAGTTCAAGTACATGCAAAAAGTATAAAACAATTTAATGAAATGAAACAGATGCGTAGTTTGATTGCAGATCATACAACTACATACCCACCAAGTATAAAAGAAAAAGAATATCAAAATATATTAAATGGATTGTGGGCAACAATGGAAACAATACAACCACCAGCAGGGACAAATCCTATTGATATGTTAAAGAAAGAATTATTTAATTATGTTAATGGACCCAAAGCTGGAACATACGCTGCGTTTAAAAGTGGTTCTGTTTTACACGAAGACCAACATTTTTATTTTATATATGATAAATTTTATGATGAATTAAAACGAGGTGATTGGAATCAAGAGCGAGCACGAACGGCTACAATGGTTAAGCAATATTTTAAAGGCGAATTTGATTGTCAAAAAAGATTTCCTAAAGGAGATAACGAAGACTCTTTTCCACCATTACGAGTTTTAAAACTTCCTAAGGAAGGTTTAGAAAAAGAGGAAGTACCAGAAGAAATAATAGAAATAGAAGATAAGGAGAATATAGTATGACGAAAGCACCTAGTGTTTATATATCAATGCCAACATATGATTTAATGCAGGTATCAACTTGTTTATCATTGGTTAAGTTATTTAATAAATTTACTCTTGCAAAAATAAAAGCAGAGATTGGAACATTCAAATGTCCATACGTAGGTTATGGTAGAAATGTATTGACTGCAATGTTTTTAGAATCAGGTTTTGATTATCAATTATTTGTAGATGCAGATATGGAGTTTGAACCGGACGTAGTAGGGCGTATGATCATAGCTCAAAAGGATGCTATCTGTGTGCCATACAGAAAAAAAACACAAGATAACGTTGTTAAATTTTCTGTAGAGTTTGACAATCCTTTGGATATTAAAATAGATGAAAAAGGTATTGTAGAATTAAAAGTTGGACCTGCAGGGTTAACTTTAATTCATAGAAAAGTTTATGAAAAATTAATCAAAGACAATCCACATTTAAAAATAAAACAAAAAGAGATTATATCTGAAAAAGCAAATACATATTTTTATAATTTTTGGGATACAACTTTTAGTAAAGACGGCACATGGTGGGGTGAAGATGTTAATTTTTGTAATTTAATTAGAAAATCTGGTTTTAAATTTTATGGAATTGTTGATGGTAAAACCACGCACCATGGATCATATGGTTGGACTGGATCATTAGCAGATGGATTTAAGAAAGCTAATGGAAAAGATCAATAAAATATACGGACCACCTGGTACAGGTAAAACTTTTAGATTAATTAGACGTGTTAAAGCTTATGTTCGTAAAGGTGTGCCTTTACATAAGATAGGTTATTTTGCTTTTACTAAAAAAGCTGCACAAGAAGCAAGAGAAAGGATAGGTGTATCAGAAAAGAAAGTTCCATATTTTCAAACTATACACGCATTTTGTTATCACTTACTTGGATTAAAAGATGAAGATGTAATTCAACCTTATCATTACGAAGATTTAGGTAAAAAATTAGGTATTAGAGTTTCTTTCACTGATAAATACAATGAAGAAGAGACACATTTCTTAACATGTAACAATCCATATTTTCAAATGATTCAAAAAGCAATTAATAAAGATATAGATATTAGAGAAGAGTTTGACAAAAATGAACATGATAAAAAAGATATTGATTGGGATACCTTAAAACACATTCATATTAATTTAAAAACTTATAAAGAAAAAAATACCATTTTAGATTTCAATGACATGATAAAACAAGTGGTTGATTCAGATAAAATACCACAATTTAAAGCTATATTTATTGATGAAGCACAAGATTTATCACCATTACAATGGCAATTGTATGATAAATTAAAAGAACATTGTGATCAAATTTATTTGGCAGGCGATGATGATCAAGCCATTTATGCTTGGGCTGGAGCTGATGTTAATAGATTTATAAAAGAACCTGCTAAAGAAAAAATTTTACGTTATTCAAAACGTATATCAAAAGCTGTGCAAGAACAATCAACCATACCAGTAAGTCGTATATCAGGCATCAGGAAACATAAGAGCTATCTACCTAGAAAAGTTAGAGGAGAAACAAAATATATTTCTGATCTACACCAGGTGGATTTATCTAAGGGTAAGTGGTTAATACTAACACGAACTAAAAGTAATTTGTTAGATATTATGAAAGATTTAAAAAATAAAAATTATTATTATCAAAGCAACAAAGGTAAAAGTTTTAAGGTAGGTATGTATGAAGCAGCTGCCGCTTATACAAAATGGAGTATGGATGAAATATTAAATGAAAAAGAAATAAATGCAGTGAAAGATTATATACCAAATGGCAACTGGGATATTAAAGTTCCTTGGTATGATAAGTTTGCAGCAGATCAAAAAGAAATTTTATATTTAAGAAATTTAATTTCATCAGGTGAAAAATTAAATGAAAAAGCGCGTATATGGTTATCAACAATTCATGCCATAAAAGGTGGTGAAGAAGACAATGTAATTTTATCTTTGCATCAAGGTAGTAAAGTTCAGCAAGGAGTACGATTAAGTATTGACAAACAAGATGAGGAGCATAGAGTGTGGTATGTTGGCATTACGAGAGCGAGAAATAATCTATATAAATTAAAAGCTAAAAAGAAATTAAAGGAGTACGAACTATGACAAATAAAGATATATTTAAAGAATCATTTCCACAATACACCCAGGTAGGTGGGAATCACTACACCAAGTTTCCTATTCAGCCATACGAATTTATTTCTAAAAATGAATTATCTTTTTTTCAAGGTAATATTATTAAATATGTTTGTAGATACAAACGTAAGGGAGGCATACAAGACTTAGAAAAAATTATACATTATTGTCAATTAGAAATGTTAAAAATTAAAGATACAAAAAAATGATATTACCTCAAACAGAATGGGTACAACCTACAGAATATCCAGATCTAAGATCTTATGATGAAATAGCCATTGACTTAGAAACAAGAGATCCAGATTTAAAATCAAAAGGATCAGGTGCTGTTATAAATAATGGAGAAGTTGTAGGTATAGCTGTCGCTACTTATAATGATAAATGGTATTTTCCAATAGCTCATGGGGAAGGTCCAAACATGGATCGTAAACGTACTTTAGAATGGTTTAAAGATATTCTTGAATGCCCTGCTACAAAAATATTTCATAACGCTATGTATGACGTATCATGGATACGTAATTTAGGTTTAAAAATTAATGGTTTAGTAGTCGACACTATGATTGCATGTTCACTTTTAGATGAAAACAGATTTTCTTATACGCTGAATACTTTGTCTTGGCATTTTTTAAATGAAGGTAAAAATGAAAGAGCACTAAATGAAGCTGCTAAATCAAGAGGACTAGATGCTAAAGCGGATATGTGGCGGCTACCTGCACAGGAAGTAGGAGCATATGCAGAAAAAGATGCCGAACTAACTTTTAAACTTTGGCAACATGTAAAAAAATTAATGATTGAGAATGATTTAGAAAATATTTTTAATCTAGAAACGGATCTTTTTCCTTGTCTCGTTGACATGCGTTTTTTAGGCGTTCGTGTAGATACTGAAAGAGCTTATAACTTGCGTACGGAATTGATTGCACAAGAGCAATCGTTATTGCGAGAAATTCAAAAACAAACAGGAGAAGATATTCAAATATGGGCAGCAAGATCAATTGAAAAAGTTTTTCAAAAATTAAATTTATCTTACGAACGTACTGCAAAATCCAATGAGCCTTCATTCACTAAAAATTTCCTTTCTAATCATACACATCCTATCATACAAAAGATAGCTGAAGCAAGAAAGATTAATAAAATAAATACAACGTTTATAGATACGATATTAAAATTTGAACACAAAGGTAGAATACATGCTGAGATAAATCAAATTAGATCGGATGATGGCGGAACTATCACTGGACGTTTTTCATATTCAAATCCAAACTTACAACAAATTCCTGCACGAGATCCTGTGTTAGGTCCAATGATAAGAAGTTTATTTATACCTGAAGAAGGTTGTAAGTGGGGTTGTTTTGACTACTCGCAACAAGAACCAAGACTTGTAGCACACTATGCATTACGTTATGGATTGCCATCTGTAAATACAATTGCTGATTCTTATGACACAGACCCTTCGACCGACTTTCACAAAATCGTAGCAGAAATGGCAGAAATACCACGTTCACAAGCAAAGGTGATCAATTTGGGTTTGTTCTATGGTATGGGTAAAGCTAAATTACAAGCAGAGTTAGGTGTATCTAAATTTAAAGCGGAAGAACTATTTAATAAGTATCACACTAAAGTTCCTTTTGTAAAACAATTAATGAATGAAGTTATGAAAGCCGGAACTAAAAAAGGTCAGATTAAAACTTTGTTAGGCAGACGTTGTCGTTTTCCAAAATATGAACCTATACTTAGAGGATCAGATTGGGGAAAATATATTCCACCAGAGGATGAAGAACGTATGCAAGATTTACAAAAAATGGGTCCACATTTAAAAAATGATGAAGGAGAAACTTTAAATGATAAAGATGGTAATCCTAAAAAAAATTATTGGCATAACAATCCTACACGTAGAGCATTTACATACAAGGCGTTAAATAAATTAATACAAGGATCCGCTGCTGACATGACTAAGAAAGCTATGTTAGAATTATACAAAGAAGGTATTACACCACATATTCAGGTGCATGATGAATTAGATATATCTGTTATCAATGATTTAGAAGCAGCTAAAATAAAAGATGTAATGGAAAATGCAGTAGACTTAAAAATTCCTAACAAGGTTGATTATGAATCAGGGCCTAACTGGGGGTCTATCAAATAAAATGTTCTGTTTAGAATATAAGATAGATAATAAAATAGTTGATCAAATTTTACAAATAATAAAAGAATATGATGGTCCAAGTGTTTCAAATGTTACTTGCACTCATAAAGGATTTCAGACTGAGAATATAATTAAATTATTTAATTTTGATTTACTTAAAAAAATAATCCCTGCTAATAAAATGTATGAAAATGTTTTTCATATACATTATATAAAATATGACAAAGGTGGATATCAAGAGGAACATACTCATCCACCTGATGAATACAGTTTTATATTGTATTTAAATGACGCAGATGGGTATACATATTTAAAAAAACCAGTTAATAAAAAATTTATACCAGAGAAAGGAAAAATAATTGTTTTTGATGCTAAAATATTGCATTATGCAGTTCCATCCTACGAACAAAAACAAGTTTTAGTAGGGGCAGTAAAACAAACAAAATGATTTATTATGGCTTATTTAAATGTAAACATACCACCGACTTATGCACAAATAAAAAAGGAGTATCTTTATGATCTACAAAAACATCATGGCGAAGTTGAAGACTGTATTATCTTTGGCTTATCAGCTCTTACTGGAAGGGCTATACTTTTTCATGCTATTATGGAAAATGGCGCAATATTTTATCGCCTACCAATTAGCGCGTTTATTCAAAAGGGATTTGAGCCATCCCGAGTGCCCGCAAGACGACTTGATGAACTACAGCTCTGGAATTGTTTTTCTTATTATCCTTCTGTCCATCGTTGGGACATATTAGATGGACAAGCTGGAAAATACATAGGAAAAGATAAGAAATGGCATCCAGGGAAATATTTATTTACGGTTGACTTTGCTCATCCAGAGAGTAACATACTTGACACTGATCATTCGGAGATCCCGCACGAACATAAGTGCGCTCACATAATTGCTTTAGATGATGGCAATTTTGCTGCACAACCTAACAACAGATGTATATGGGATATACCTTCTTTTACTGTAAAAGATACAATCCCTGACTGGAAAGTGCAAACGAATGAGTGGAATGTAGAAGATAGTAGAGCCTGGAGAACAGAGGATACTGATAGATTCTTTTACGAAATTGAGGAGAAAAAAAAATGAAGTGTGAAAACTGCGGAATGGGTTTTGTATTAGCACCCATAAATAAAAATAGAATATGTCCGCATTGTGGACATGTTCATGGGGAAAATTATGTAGAGCATACTCACGATGATGGCGTAACTCATGCGCATAAAGACGGAGATGTTCCACATACACATAAGGAGAAAAATATGATTAAAAAAATATGGCAAAAAATTAAAAGTTGGTTTTGGATTAAAGACTAATGAATTTAGCCGATCTATTAAAAAAGAATTTTGTATTAGTTCCGGTCGTGGCATCAGTCTTGGTCGGAACTTTTACTGGCGTTCGTTATATTGTTAATCTTACAGATACTATTAACTCAAACCAACAAGAGATCGTAGATCTTAAAAGAGATTTAAAAGTTGCTGAAGATAAAATTGTAGATCAAAACACAAGATTAACCTCTGCTGAATCTACGTGGCAGATGGCAGAAAATTTATACAGACAACTAGCAGATCAAGTCAGAGAACACGACTATGATATCAAGGATTTAAACAGGTAATGAATTATGGAGATAGCCAAGATGAATTATTATTTTACCGGAATATTAATTACCTTGTTGGTTACATTAGCTTTCTGTGCTGGTCCTGCATATCCTAAAAACGAATATCTTAACGAGTATGGTGTAAGATGTGGAGAATTTGAAGTTAGTACAGAAAGACGTGATACTGATTATAATTATAGTGATAGTAATACACATGAAGATCAATATCTTAGATTTACTTACAGAAAATATTTAGGCACAGACTGTAAAACTTCAAAAGAAAACGTAGCAATCAAACAACAATTAGAGTTAATGAAAATGTGTGGTAGGGTTAATAGTAATCCAAGTTTAGCATACAATTCTAACTTTGATTTATTGGTGGCAAAATGTAGAGGTGTTAATCCTACAGGAGATAACACTAGACCAGCTGATTCTCAAAGTTTGTGGGATGATATGAAAGATGAATATAAAAAAGAGAACCCAGAAGTCAATTTAATGGGAGATAAACTTATAGGCCCTAGTAAAAAAATACCTAAATACTTGACAGAAGAAAATATAACATTACCATTACCAAAACCAAAAGAAAATGAGTAATAAACCTTTAAATATATCAGAATCCGCTGCCGTGCAGATGCCGATGAAAACGGTCGCCTCTCTGATTTTACTCGTCGCAGCCGGCGTGTTTGCATACACCGAGTTGACGGCCAGGTTAGTATCGCTGGAGACATCACGTGAGCTGTTTCAAAATGATTTGCTTAAAAAAAGTGAACAAGTGCCCGTCGATCAGGAACAGATATTTTTAATTGAGGATCTTTACAAGACCGTAGAGAAAATGGAACAGACTCAAGAGATGAACATGACTAACAAAGTTAATATACAATTTTTAAGAGAACAGTTAGATAAAGCACTAGCTGATATTGAAGAATTAAAAGATAAGGTAAGAGAAAATGGAAAAGAGTATTAAATGACAGAGTTAGTGGTAGCATTACTTATGATTGTACAAGGAGAGATTAAGGAAGCGCGTATACAGCTATCAATGTCCGAATGTTTAAAAGGTAAGAGGGTTGCAAAGCGTGGAACAAAACCTGATGGACATGTTAAGTATCAATGCATAAAATCTATGGCAGAATTAGAGGATAATATAGATGGCTCAAAATCAATCAAAAAACTCATACTCGAATAAATATGCAAAAGAACTCAGGACTCCTAAGTATAAATCTCGTGTAATTAAATCAAAAAAACTATATAATAGAAAAGGAAATAAAAAAATTTTATGCAACTTTCAAAACACTTTAGTTTAAAAGAGATGACCAAATCGATGACTGCTCAACGTAAGGGCATTGATAACACACCAGGGGCTGGTGAAATTAAAAGTTTAGGGGATCTCTGTTATGAAATTTTAGAACCGCTACGTGCGTGGGCAGACAAACCTGTTACGATTACCAGCGGATACCGGAGCGAGGCGTTGTGTGAAGCGATCGGCAGCAAAAAGACTTCGCAGCACGCGAAGGGCCAGGCGGTCGACCTAGAGATCTTTGGCGTGCCCAACATTAAGACAGCTTACTGGCTACAAAATAACGTAGACTTCGATCAATTGATCATGGAGTACTACGACAAAGATGATCCTGCAGGGGGATGGGTCCACATATCTTATCACGAATCAGATTCAAACAGAAAACAAGTTTTAACCTTTGATGGAAAAAAATACACTGAAGGACTTCCGGATATGGAATGGAAAGATGGTAGAGTTGTCTAAAGCATTTAAAGTGTTTCATAAAATAGATACTGTTCATGGTATTTGTGAAGAATGTGAAGAAGATACTATATTAGTAGCTATAGTTTCAGAGTATTATAGATGTACAAATTGTGGAGCTGATACTAGACAACACATCAATGGTAGTATAAAGTATTTAAAACTTACAGAGAGAGATAAAGAATATATAAAACAAAAAAATGATAACCAAGATTGACACAAAAATTCCTACTAAAACTAATCAAAGAATTATAGATTTACTTTATAAAGCTAATGGCTAGACAAAAATTTACACATTACGTTCCTCGTCCACAACCTCGTAAACGTCCGGGTCGCCACAAAAAGAATTTAAATAAAAATGAAAAACGTAATTTTAAAAAATATAACCGACAAGGCAGATAAGCTAGCTATAGAATATAATAAGACCAAAGATCCAAAGCTTAAAGCTCAGTGGTTTTCTCTGGTTTCTTCGGTGGAACCATTACTTTATCGCAAACAAATTTTGGATACAACTCTAAAGACTCTACTTGATCAGCAGCAAAAACATCACCATTAAACAATATTTCATACGAATTACCAAGGCCTTGTTGAACACAGCTATAATGAGTCTTATAAAACCTATCATATTCGTACTTTTCTTGAGGTACTTCTATACAGGAGCCCCCTACTACAGAACACATGTATAATGTTAAAAAAAATTTCATTGACAACCCTTGTAAAATTATATAAATATCCTATATCTTTAGATATTAATAAGAAAGGATATACTAAATGACTGATATAAGCAAATACAAAAGTCTCGCAGTTGATCATGCGTGTTATAATAAGATTGATCAGATGACCAAGCTTCTGGCACCAGGAGTCACTCTATCAAGAGCACAAGTAATAAGAATGTTAGTAGATGAGAAAGTAAAAAAGTTAAATGGCAAGATCACAACAAAGCGCATTTCCAAGAGCAGTTAACGTTGTTGGAGAAGGGTTAGATCCTGAACGAAGTCTTTGGCGTAATGTTTTAATTGTTGCGTTAGAAGATGCCGTAGGTAGACACTGGCGAAACAAAAGTTTTGGTATCGCTAAAGGAAATTATGCAGAGTCAGCTCAAGCATATTTTTTAGAACCAAACAGAGATTTTGCATTGGTTTGTCACTATGCAGGTTTTGATCATGAATACGTTAGAATGAAAGCTAGGAAATTTATACAGGAGAAACTAAGTGAAGAAAAAAATAATATGCACAGTGTGTAATGGTAATGGTTTTGTGCGTGTACCATTTGAACAAGCACGTGAAGAACAATGGGCTGATTGTGAGTTCTGTAACAATCAAGGTGAAATAGAAGTGGAGGAGAAAGAAGATGAGATTATTCAATAAATATGTAATCACACCAAGAAAAATGTGCCTAATTACATTCTGTCTTGGTTTTATATTAGGAGCATTAATTTTATGATAAAGGGAGATAGTGAAGATTATAATCTTCTAAGTCAATGGGTTAAAAATTTAAAGCCTAAAGATTTTTATTTGACTGCAGAGATAGGAGTACGAGAGGGGTATGGAACTTATGTTATTACTGATTCTTTAAAAGGTAAAAATTATTTTCATATTGGAATAGATCCTTATGGAGATTTAATTTATAAACATATTGATAAAGAAATAGATCATGAAAAAGGAACAGTTGCATACTGGACAGACTTTGATGGAAAGATGTTAGTAAATGAAGATGGCACACCTAAGGTGCCTACATATCCTAACTCTATGAAACAAACTTTTTTAAGTAATTTTAAAACTCATGAAAATTTTATTTTATACCAATTAGAAGACAGAGAATACTTTAATGCTTTTGGTAATGGTGTTCCTATTTATCTAAATGGCAATAAAAAGGTAATGAATGTTTACGATTTTGTGCATTTTGATGGCCCACATACAACAGAAAAAGTGTTGGAAGAAGTGATGTTTTTTGCATCTAGGTCAACTATTGGTACTAGATTTGTATTTGATGACCATAAAAGTTATGAAATGAGTAAAATAGCACATACTTTAACTCACTTTGGTTTTTATACACAAGAGATGAGTAATAATAAATGTATGTTGGAAAGGACACAATGATTAGAATTATAATTGTATTCGTATTATTAACTGGTTGTAGTGCAAAGTTTGATGGCTTTGATCCGACAACTACAGCTTTGAGGTGGATTATTAAACATGATGCTAAATAAAATTTTAACTTATAGAAAAGGACGAGCTCCAGGTGTCAAAAAATGCTACGCGCTAAACACCTCTGGAGGTTACATATGTGAGACCTTTACGGCAACTTGCAGTATTCGAGCCTTTGGCGACCCGTTAGTACGTGCACGGAAAGCGGGCGTTTGATGATAGCAGAGACTGATGCAGCATATATTGCCGGCCTCTTTGATGGAGAGGGTTCAATACATATGCGTAGAGGAATTGAAAGAAAGAAAAGACATCGGGGCAAACCTGGTTATCGTTTGTCCAATAGTTTAAGACTGTCGATGGAAATAACGATGACTGATCGTAGCGTTCTTGCATGGGTCCATGAAATCTTAAACGTTGGTACACTTACTGATAAACCTAGAAAAGGTAAACGTGTTGATGGTACACCTTATTTAAAACAATATAGATGGAGATGTACTTTTAGAGATGCTTATTATGTTTGCTGTGTAATATGGCCTTGGTCGCATACCAAATTAGAAAAGGTACAAAAAGTCATTGAACATTACACCCATGAAAAATTAACAAGACAAAATGTAGTCCACCTTCAAGACTACAAGTTAGGAAAAAAACAATGATGAATGACGAAGATATAAAAGAATATCATAATATTGGAAAGAAAACTATTTGGGACGGTAAACCAAAGTTTGAATATAAAACTATTAAACGAGTCGATAGTGAGTCTGGTCGGGTCTACGATATAAATGATGAAAAATTACCAAGTGTTACAACTATATTAGGAGCAACCAAGTCTGAGGAAAGTAAAGCAAAACTGGCAGCATGGAGGCAACGAGAAGGCGAAATTAAGGCAGACAAAATACGTGATGATGCTGCCGCTAGAGGTACTATTATGCACCGAATACTAGAAGGATATATAAAAGGTGAGGGTCATATGGATCTATCACAATTAGGTCAGGAAGCAGGCACCATGGCTCAAAACATCATTGATAGAGGCCATTTCAGCCCTTTAGAAGAGGTGTGGGGGTTGGAAATGCCCCTTTGGTACCCTGGATTGTATGCGGGCGCCTCAGACGTTGCTGGAATCTATGAAGGCCGGGAGTCTATCATAGATTTTAAACAAAGCAATAAATACAAGAAGCGTGAATGGATAGACGATTATTTCATACAGTGCGCAGCATATGCTGTGGCTCACAATTACGTGTATAATACGAATATACAATCTGGAGTGATTCTAATTAGTGTTAAAGGTGGCGATGTTCTAAGGTACGTGTCACATGGTAAGGAATTTCAACACTTTATGTGGATTTGGCTAGGTAGAGTGGGACAATACTACAAGCAACAGGCCTCAGGGACCAAGAACCCATAGAGTATTCTGTATGAGATTTATGTTGGGAAAAAAAAATTTGAAAAATATAGTGATACAATGCTACAATGGCTTTAAAGTATTGATATTACTAGATAAATTACTGTTACAATGCTGCTACAATGGTGCTTCACAGTGCTACAGGGTTTTCCCTACGCGCGCGCGTGAAAACAGTTTTTACAAAACCTGTTTCTCATATATAAAACTCTATGGAAGGAAATTATGACAGATATAAGAAGAATAGAATATAATTTTTTACATTGGGGACCATTTGTATGTCATTATAAATTACTTCCAGAAGAAATAGAATCTTTTAAATCATTAAAAAGTAATGAAGATTATAGAGATAATTTAGCCGGCCATTTAAAAAATGAAAAATCTCTAGATACAGATAAAGTTTTTAAATTGTTAGTTCCTTATTTAAATAGTTATATTCAAGGTTATTATAGTTATAGGGGAAAACATTTAACTAGTGGTTTTGAATTATTAACAGCGTGGATTAATCGTCAAGTGAAAAATGAATTCAATCCACCACACACCCATGATGGTGATTTATCTTTCGTAATCTATACGGAAATACCTAAGGGTTTAGATGAAGAGTGTAGAACTAGTGTAGCAAATAGCCCTGGTCCAGGTTGTATAACCTTTGATTTTAATATGCCTTTTGATTCTGGTAGAGATAAATTATTTTTACAAACACATTCACACTTACCTTCAGTAGGAGATATGTTTATTTTCCCTGCTGTATTACCACATTGGGTTTACCCATTTAAAACAACTGAAGGTGAAAGAGTTTCTATATCTGGAAATTTAATATTAAAAAATATTAATAAAGAACTTATATTTAATGATGAGAAAAAAAAATAATAAACATTTTAAACAAACCAGACTTATACCCGTTGAGGTTAAAGGCCTACCCAATCATGTGAGGGTTGGATACAAAGACATAAAAATTAAATATGTAAGACCAGATTATAAAAAATGGGAGATGACTGATTGTTTTGGTGAATATGATTACAGGCAGAATGTAATACATGTACAACATGATCTTTGTGGGCAAGAAAGAGCTAACACAATTGTTCATGAAATTATGCATGCTGCTGTACAAGTTTCTGGTTTAAATCAAGAAAAAGCTGCTCTTGAAAAAGAAGAACATGAGGAGGCGGTGGTTAATCAACTTACTAATGTAATGATGGGTGTGTTTAGAGATAATCCTTGGATTGTTGAAATGTTAAAAAATGATTTAAATAAAACAGAACATGATTAAAATTGTAGATAACTTTTTTGATGATAAAAAGTTTTTACATATTATAAACCATATAACTACCAAGTTAGTTTTTACACCCAGTTATTCCAACGACTATGATAAAGATACTAATGTAGAAAATATGGAGCATTATTATGCAAACAGATTTTTTTTCGAAGACGATGTAAATCTTTTAAATGTTTTTATTAAACAAGCGGAAGAAAAATTTAAGATAAAAATAAACTCTGTAGCTAATGGTAGTGGTATAGATTTAAAAAACCTAGATAGTTTTAAACCCCACACTGATTCTAATATAGCTAAATTAAATATTTTAATTATGTTACATGGGCCAATTGCAGTTACTAATGGAACTGTTTTTTATACAGATGGTGAATTAGATATACATGTTGGTTTTAGACCAAACAGGGCTATTTTATTTCCATCTAATTACTATCATAGTCCCCATGCTAGCTCACAAGAAGGTATTAGAAGATATACAGCCACTTTATTTATTGATAATTATAAAACAAAAGATGATTAAAATAGTAGATAATTTTTTTGATGAAAAAGATCTGATATCTATTCAAGATTTTGCTTTAACTAAGGCTTATTATACTCCAAAGTATTTTGATAACACCACTGAAAAAAATAAAAAAAATTTTTACGGAAACCGTTGGTCTTTTAGCAACGATGAAGATTTAAAAAAATTATTTATAAAACAAGCTGAATTAAAATTTAAACTTAAAATAAATAGTATAAAAGAATCAGGTATTGATCAAAGAAATCTAGATCATTTTAAACCACATGTAGACAACGCTAAAGTAAATATTCTAATTATGTTAAAAGGTCCGACTTCTGTTAGTAATGGAACTGTTTTTTACCATGGAGTTTTACATGATTGTGTCTTAGATATTCATGTAGGCTTTAAAGAAAATAGATCTATTTTATTTCCATCTAATTGGGTCCACTCTCAACATGCTAGTAATGTTCCTAACTTAAAAAGATACACATCTACTTTATTCATTGATAACTATGAGGATTTAGTTTGACTCTGTTGGCTCTTTTTTGGTTTCTGATTCTTCTAGGACTTGCCCTTTTATTTCCTCAAACGGGACGTTTTCTAGAATGGGTGAGTAATCATCAATTATCTTCTTCATTCTGGATTCTAATTCTTCTGTTGTTAAGTCTTCTAGTTTCCCTGTTCTTATTATTTTTTGTTCTATATATAGACCCGCAGCTTTCCCACGTGCTACCTCAGCGTTCACTGCAGCTGACCACGCTCCTTTTTTAAGAGCATCTTTTCTAATTTGTCCTAACTCTGCAATATGTTTTTCATAAGTTACTTCATATTTCTTTTGCCACTCTTCTCTAAGTTCACCTATATACTTAACTACAAGCGGGTATAGTTTTGGATTTTGTAATTTACTTGCATATTGTCTTGCTGAGTCTTTTGCAAAGCCTGCATCAACAGCACACTCTGTTGCAGTTTTCCTTCCCTCATTTGTAACGAGTTCGTATGCAAATTTCATTTGCTGTTCTGTTAATTTTTTAGGTAAACCCATTATAATTTTCTTTGTAATTCTTTTACGTACTCTTCGTTTTCTTTTAATCTTTTATTTTCAATTATCTTTGCGTGCTTACGCCAAGCCCAAGAGTTAATTTGCCCTGACCATCCCATAACCCAAAGCAAAGTGTTATAAATCATTTTATCTATCATACTTGATATTTAGTATAACTTCGTCTATAAATCAACCTATGTTTACTGGAAAGGTATTAAGACAAGTATTAGATAAATTTATGCAGGGGGAAGTAGCTAAGAATGCTAGAGTTCAAGTCATATTACCCACTGGAGAGTTCTATGATATTACCGGTGTAAAATTATTAGAAAATAAATTAATTGGAGTAAGAGAATCTCATAGACTAGCTATTACTGTTACCCCTGAAACTTGGAAAATGGGTAAAGTAATTAAAAAAATATGACATATGATCATAAGATATCTGATTTAAAATATAGAATTAATGGATTAGTTCCTAAACAGGATTGTCAAAAGATAATAAAAATATTTGAAAAATACCCTAATCTTTTTCACAAAGAAAATAGTTATAAGTATGAAACAAACAAATTAGAGGAAGATAATTTTGATTGTTTAAATTTGTCTCAAATAAGTAATCCCAATGAAGATATAACTTATGCATTAAATATATGTAAACAATACATAGGTATAATGGTTACTAACTATGTTGTACATATTACAACTACAAAAATAGGTCCTAGTTTTAATAGTCTTTTAATAAATTCCTCTGATAATATAAGAATACTTAGATATCAAAAAGGAAGTTTAATTAAAGATCACACTGATGTTGGTCCTCATACAAGAGGATCCTGTACATTAAATTTGAATGAGGATTATAAAGGTGGTGAGTTTAGATTCTTTAATGGTCAAATAAAAGAATCATTTAAGACTGGAGATGCAATGATATTTCCTGCAGAACCTATTTGGATACATGGCACAGAACCTATTACTGAAGGCACTCGTTATGCTATTAATTGTTTTTTACGTCAAGGGCAACCGTGCACTTAGCTTATTCTATTCCAGATAAACTCTGGTGGATTCATAATTTTTTAGATAAAGAAACCTATAAGGGTATTCACAATGCTATCATTAGAGAAAGAAAACAAATAAATTTACATAGTAGTGGTGGAGTTTGGCCAGAATTTTTATGGAATAATATTGTTCCTCCTAAACGCACTGAGGTGGATAATTATAAACCTTTTGAAACATTAAAAACTTTAGTTAAACATAATCCTTACTTTCAATTAGGAACTGCGGAGAGTAGAACTACTATTCATTACATGGAAAAAAACTCTGGAATTAATTGGCACAATGATGGCAAATGGACTTATGGAGCAACTTATTACATAAATAATAAATGGCATGAACAATGGGGTGGTGAGTTTATGTTTACCGATGGAAATGGTCATGGTTTTTTACCTGTTGTAGGTAATTCTTTAGTGCTTGTAAAAGCTCCAGTCACTCACAAAGTTAACCCTGTTCTTAGTCCTATCGTGCCTAGAATTACTGTACAAATTTTTTCAAAATGATTGACAAATGAATGAGGTGTAGTAGTGAAACCAGAAAAGAAACTATGGCATGAAATTAAAACGCTCAATATTGAAAATAATTGCAAATTATCATTTACACGCTTGGAAAATAGCGCTGCATGGGGGACTCCTGATCTACTGGGCTGTAATAGTTTTGGCCACTTTTTCACTGTCGAATTAAAAGTAACAAAGACAAACAAGATACGCCTGTCTCCACATCAAATATCATTTCATATACGACATCCGAGCAATACATTTATCTTGGTTAAGGACCTCTCCCTTAACCTTGTAAAACTTTATGAGGGGAAGGTTATCAAGGAGCTTGATGCTTGTGGCTTGAAGCTTGAACCTCACAGCTTGGGGCTTGAGTCTTGCCTCAAGATGCTTGAGACTTT
>UEXM01000268.1_pt1 | contig 57936 bp, 44 predicted proteins | sample 1796661 | NCBI WGS metagenome assembly UEXM01 (sample SAMEA4772469, study PRJEB27181) | metagenome | reverse complement strand
CAGTTCCATCGCTTCAAGGATGCTCCCTTTGGTGTCAATTTACCACCTTTGCTGGTCGGGCCTTTGACACCGCTCATACGAGCGCAAAACGACTTACGACGCTTTGCTTTCTTTGAGCCGGGCTTGAGTTTGCTTGGCTTGGTTGTCACAGGAGGTTTGAGGTTTGCGCCACTCTTGCGCTTGGCGGCGGCACGACCCTTAGCGTTCAGTCCACCCTTTTTGCTGTGCTTGTTTGGGTTGTAACCATGAAACGGTTTTTCCTTCTTGGCTTTCATCACCGCAAAGGCCAATTCAGCGGGAGAACAACAATCACAAAAATCATAATCCATCACGAAGCATCACCACTGTGGTCATTTGAATTGTAGGTTACATCCCCTTTATGTCCTTTTGGATGTAGAGATTGAGAGAAGCGAGGCTGGACGGTATAATCCATGCGTTCCTCCTTGCTTTCACCCTCTTGGTGCGTGCGTCGGCGTGATGCGTCAGCACGGTAGTGTTGCAGGGTATTCTCGCTGATGATAACACGGGTAACTTCGTTGTCCAACTTGGACGAATCAAATGTTGACTTGGCGGTACCAAGGATGTTTGGTCCGGTACTGACAGGTGTGCTGTCGTTGGAAGAGATGTCCATGACATACAATGGAGCGTAAGGAGGGTTACCATCGGGATTGGTGGACCGGATGTAGTTACCACTGGTTGCACGACCACCTGTAATCTCGTAAGCATATGCACCGTACTTACCGCCTGCTGTAGTGGAGAAATAATTGCTCCCGAATTGAGGTGATAGGGCATTCAAGTTGTTGTTGGGTCGGAACATCTCAATGTGTTGCTTGTCCAACAAACGGACAGGGCGCAACATGTAGGTGATGCGCTTGTCCGTGAAGTTGGTTTGGTCGCTGGAAGCATCAAATATGCTGGTTTCGTAGGGGTTGGCGGTCTTGTTACTACCATCAATGCCACCCCAACCACTATCGTCAATTGGTTGCACGAAATTGCGGGTTTCAGCGAGATATGTACCACCCAGTGGATTGAAATTAGAAGTGTGTGAAAGGCGCATGACGCCACCCTGTGGCTGTCCGGTGAAGTCCACAGCATTGAGGTCATAATTGAGTAGTGTTTGAGAGCCACCTTCATGCCCGCCCTGCACGATAACACGCTGGCCTACACCACGGTCGGTGTGCAAACTGTGAGCCTCGGTGTTGATGGCGATGAGATTGTCATCAACGCCCTCTACATTCTCGGTGTCAAGACCGATACGAGGGGCACTGCGGCTTACGGCATCCTTGTGAGGCGAGTCACCGCTCACCGTTTCAACACGGTCGCTCACCACTGCTTCGGGCTTAAGCAGACCATCCTCAGCGATGTCAAGGCGTGCACTGATACCACGAGGTACCTCATCGGGTTGAAGTACATCGTTGCGTGCACGGATGTAACCATCGTTCATGTTCGGCTCAGCGGTGTGATGCGAAAGCACCAGCCCCGTGGCATGATAAGGTTCGTCAAGTGCGGTGAGTACATCTTCATTGAAAGCGGTTGGATAACGCAAACCACGCCCGTGTCCATCGTCACCTACACGGTGAGCATTGGTAGGCATGTACACATCCACCAGTTCAGTGGCGTCGTTGTTGTTGGTATCGTTAAGGCGACCACCAAAGCGTGGAAGTGTTACACCCGACGCTACACTCACATCTTTACTCGTGAAATTGATTACACCCTTTAGGTTTACAATCGGGTCATCAGTATTGACTAAGCGTTCAAAGGGTGATTTATTGTTGGTGCGGTCGTATTCGTATGCGTCACCTGCATCCCACGCTGGACGAATACCAAAACCACGAACTGGGTGGCGGCGAACATCCTCGCCACGGGTGTTGCCCCACCAATCAACAAGATAGTAATTGATAGCCTCGTCAAGATTGGCGATGTCCTTACCTTCAGCGTCACCCCACCAGTCACGAAGGACGGTGGATTTGTTGCGTAGCGTGCGAACAGGGCAACCGAATGGACGAGCGACACGCATACCGTCACTGTAGCGCACTTGCCATTCAGTCTTGTCCACCCCAAGCATACCACTGAAGTTGGTTTGCCGTTCCATGATACCGATTTGTGTGTTGGGGTAAGTACCGTTGCTCAATCCGTCGCCACCAGCGTAGGTCCAAGTTTCGGTTTCGTCTTGTACCAATGGGCCATGGGGGTAGCCGATGCTGAGTTTGTCAACTGCTGGGGTGGTGATGGCGGCTTCACGGAAAGAACGCATACCATACAATGCCCACTGAGGCTTGTTGTAGGGTTGGCGTAGGCCAATGCGGTAACCGAAAGGTCGGGTGCGTGTTGGGTTGCTGATACCATCGTAAGAGGTCTTGCTCACGCCGTTTTGAATGTTGTATGTTCCATCATCATCACCGTCAACCCAAACAGGACCATCAAAGGTGTATTCTCGTGGGAAGTTCCATGCGGCTGAAACATAACCGTACCCGTCAAGACGACTCACCAGCGGCCCACCGCGGCTTCCACAAGGCCAGTAGTGGTTGAGGTTGACCTTGGTGCTGTCGTCAGTTGAATCCCACTGTCCACCCTGTGGGTCAAAGCGATTAGCGATAACACCAGTTGTCCCGTATGTGGTGTCCAAAACATCAGCAGTTTCCATTGTACCATCACCGTCAATGAGAATAGTTGAGCCAATGCGGATTTCCCCATTTATTGCCTCACTAACCGTTATCACCGCTGTAGGAACACTGTCACTCGCCACAGTATAAGCGACTCCATCAACAATAATTTTGGAACCCACTGCAAGGGCGTAACCTCTTAATTCCGTTGTGATTGTCTTGGCAGTTGCGTTAAACGCTGTAACTATTGCAGGCTCACCATAAGTGTCTATTATCTCATACGGGGGGCGGGGTGTCTTGCGATGGAAGGCAAATGGCCCAAGGCTGGCGTAGTATGACGCATCGTGATAGTGTACCGTTTCAAAGTGTTCGGGCATACTATTGAGTGGCTTCTTGTCACCAGCACGGTCACTGGTTGGGTTCAACCAAGTACGAGAAGCGGAGTCCGAATAGTAAGTATGAGGGCGACCGAGATTGGGGTGCCACAGGCACAGGAAAGCATCAGCCATGTGCAAACTGTTCGTGTCACGGCTACCCTGTAGCATCTGCGGTAAGATACGGGTTACCATGCTGGTCTTGGAGTCTGTCAAAATAGCACCAGCGGGTTGGAAGTCGTATGGGCGGGTAAGGCGTAGTTTCGTTCCGGTGTTTAGATTGCTCGTGAAATCATTGTTTGCAACGATAGTAAATTGCTTTGGTTCATTCATGTTCGTGGCGTCATACCCACTGCGCTCAGTGTAAGTGTGTGTGCGTCGTACACCGTTTGCATCGGTGTACTCCAACTTGTTACCGTAATAAGGCAATTGTGGGAAGCCACGAGCATCGTCAACCGTAATGGTGGTTGATGTAACGCTTACCACGGTGCACACTGGGTTGAGGCTGATGTTCTCAAGCACCTCGTGGTACAGGTCGGGGTACAGGCTTGGGTAGCCCGCAAGCGTGATTTGACAGGCGATGCTACCAGCACTGGCTCGCAAGAACTCGTAGTAGTTGTCAAGGCGGTGGTGGCTGAGATGACGGAAGCCAGTGGCATCAGCGTGGTCGGGTCCATCCTTGTGTACAATACTCCACCATGGAATGTTGGTGGTCATACCGGGTGTAGCACGAGCAAACATTTGTGGTTGGTAAGGCAATGACCGCTTAACGAATGCTGGACTTTCCGTACCCTGTACACCCAAGGAGTTGTACAACATCAGTGGTGGAATGTTCGTGAATTGGCTTCCGTGGTCGGGGTCTTGGTCAATGATGAGTTCGTTGATGAAGACTTCACAACCACGCACATCGGCCACTGTAGCCTCCGCCAATACCAAAGCCACCGCCCCTGTTGCGCTATCGGCTTCACGCAAACCAACAACAAGTGCTACCTGTTGACTGGTCAATTCCTTAACCGAACCATCGGGGAACCCAGTCGTACTGTTTTGATGGAAACCGATAAACTGCGACTTGTGCATATTGGGTTGAATGACAATTTGGTAAGCACCGACTTCGGATGGGTCGGGGAAGTGATGGCGCAGGGTGTACGATGCGGCGGCTTCCAATACGATGGAGTGCCCACCAGCGGCATTGATGACCCCAGCCTGTCCTTTAGATGCCAGTACACCGTAACCATCGCTACGAATTTTGGACTCAAACATCAGTGTAAACGCACCGCCGTGAATATCACTGGGGCCGCTTGGTGTGGCTGTTAAACTGCTGAAAGTATGCAAGGTGTCGTAGCCGTACAACTTATCGTTAAGGGTAGTTGAAATATCACTCTTGAGGTCATTAAGTCCCTGTTCTTCCATGAGAGAAGTTTCGTGAGCCTTAACGGTGGCTGAACGGATTGCTCGGTGTTTGTCGTACACACCTTGGTATGCGGGATGAGCCAAGTGACCGGGTAACATCGCCATGGTTGGATTTACGAAGTGGTGACCCATGCGAGGTAAGGCGAGTGGACTCATCTTAGGTTGAGCATACACGGTGTGGCAAAGCGTGTCAGTGTCAACGAAATTCGTACCGTAAAGGGTGTGAAGCATGTCGGGGCTGTTACCGCTCACTTCAGCATGGTCACGCAGACGACGAGCGGCGAAGAAACGAGTGCTACCGGCGGGAATGTAGTATGACGGTACAACCTTGAGCGAGGTAATGGATGACTTGACCAACTCAGCAAAGTCAGCATCGCCTACGCAACCTGTAAATGTAGCACCGCTGATGCCCGTACACGATGCAACACCACCACGGTCGGTCACTGGGTCATACAGTCGCAGGAATCTGCGCCCGTCACGAATTGTTTCATTAAACAACGATTGGTCCACTGTAGCGTTCACAGTCAGCGTGCCACTGCTAAACGAAACAGCGGTCAAATCGTTATTGGTGATACCGTTAGCATGAGTGTAGTAAGTTGGGTAACGGTGGCTGTGAGTGTTACCATTCTTGGTGATGTGGAAGAACAGGGTGCGGTCGTGCAGTTCGTATGAGGTTTCCAACGGGGCGTTACCCGTTGCTGTTTCCCAACCCGAATAAGTAGGGTCGGGGAAACTGGACTGACTGATGTGTTCCCAATTGTGGTCGCTGAAGGTACCACCACGGCGTGGACCTTTCGTTTCATCAGTGAATAAATGTTTTGTACTGTCGCTTGATAGCGGGCGCATCATTCCGCCAGTACCCATCGTTTCGTTTTGATAGGCTTGCAAGCGGTCAAACCCTGCACGCACCAGCAGATTACCGGGTATGCTATCGGGGTTGGGGAGGCGTACTTTGAGATTAGGCTCCACACCGCTTCCAGCAGTAGCAGGTGCAAGACCTTCAGCACTACGGTCGGAAATGGGGTTGAAAGTGCGGATAATCGTCCCAAAGGGTGAACCACCCTCAACGATATGTACTTGGCCGGTGTCATCTTCCACCTGCATTTCCTCAAATTGTGCTTCCTCGTTGGGAATGGCCAACACATTTCGCAACTCATCGGGGTGACTGGCGGCAATTTGCGGGTGAGCCAATTCTTGCGCTTGAATGATGGGGAACATGGCACTGTTCGTCGTTTCAAACGAAAATCGGTTGATACCGTACAGTTTCTCACCCATGGTGTACGGTGTACCGCTGTCAACCCGTGTCACGAAAGGTACGGCACCAAGACCACGGGCGTTGACCGCAGGGAGGGAGAGGTTACCACCATCCATACGCTTCCATACGACATGTTCTACGGAGAAATTTTTGGCTGGAGAGCGTTGATTCATCTTGAATGCGTTGGTGTTGCCCAACCAAAAATCATCGTCCTCAGTATAGCGGTCTAAAGCCGCATTACCGAGTGTGAAATAATCAGTAATACGATTGCGTTCAACAGCGTTTGCATTTTCCAAGAAGAAACTACCGGGGCTTTTGTCAAGGTCAAAGAACAAATCACCAGTCTTTGCGAAGCAGGGTTCAGCGTTGTACACGCTGTTATCATCGCTACCAATGGCGGTGTGAAAATCATAAGCACCTGCTATGATGTTGCTTATTGGTAGAGTTAAGTCCATCATGAGGGCTTCAATGTTAGGCCCGCCGTGAGCAGGGGCCACAAATCGGTCAACACCGTGCACACGCTCGTCCCACTGAGTGGTACCTGCGAACTTGATAGCGTCAGCGGCGGCAGTACCGCCAGCGGTCTTGTTGACCACCGCAAGCCAGTCACCTGTTGCCGTGATACCGTCACGGTCATGCTTAGCAACAAGAGACAACTCACCTTCATACGAAATCACAAGGGATGCTTTGCTGAACAACCCCTGCGTGCTGTGGAGGGCACGGGGTACTTCGTTAGCATCAGTGATGTGCAAGGGTTTGACTCCATAGGAGGAACCATCGGACTCTTGGAAAGTATAACCCGATGGTTTGTAATCATCGTACTGCCAAGTGTATGGTGTGGTCAATATGGTATTCGTTGTACCATACCCGTTGATGGGTCCACTGGCTTCGGGTCCGTGCTTGAATGGATTAAAGTGAGGTAAATGACTGAAAGTGCTCATCACACTGGATGCTTTGCCGTAGGGTGAGAAGCCTAACATCGGGTGCCATGCACCCAAACCTGCACCATAGCCCTCCGTGCCTACCTTGAGGGAGTTGAGGTACGAGTATCGCTCACCAGCCCACCCTACGGCACCCACGGGGCGAGTGCGGTCAAGAGCATCCACCAGCCCACTAAAGTGAACACGGGTCATGTGGTCACGAGTGCTGGCATTCTCGTTGTTGTAGTAGTGAACACCCGACTTGCTCCATACAAAGACCTTAGATGCTGAACTTAATTGCGGCCCAGTGAGTGTAGCGGAGGTAGTTTTGTCTTTCCAAGTTTGAGTATCTTCCATTGCCCCTTGACCACTAATTTTGTTAGGTGCTAACCAAAATCGCACGGTCCATGTACCGCTGTTGTCATACACTTCACGAGAATGATATGCACCAAAAGCACCACCGCTTAGCCGTCCGTCATCGGTACGAATCCAACCCGATGCTGGTATTTGCTCTAACTCATCTTGCTTATCACCACTACCGATTGTGGCTTCCACATATGCCACACTGGTGGGTGTAGTACCCAAATCCGTGTAGGAACCACCGTAACTGTATGAACTGAAGGTGAGTTCTGTCCAACCGTAACGGTCTTGCCGTTGGGCGTTACCCATGCTGGGCATGAAGGTGCCACCCATAGCCTTGAGAGTACCTTTACCGGGATTTTCGTTAATGGCTTGTCCTATGATAGTCGCCATCTCTTCACCGTTTTGACATCGTGTGCCGTCCACTACAATGATTTCACGGTCAAAGTCTGTAGCAACCTCAGCCAGTGCGCCTGCCAGCACCTTCTCAGCCATAACACCGGAAACCCGGAATGCAGTAGGGTGAACAAGATTTCCGCTAATTTTATCCAGTTGGAAGTCGCCCTTTTCCATGGGTGGATTAAATGCCATTTGATTATCAAGCCACGAGCCGCCGGGGTGGTAACCACCATCCATGTGGAAAGTCATGTCGGCACTCATCGCAATACCGTAGTAACCAATAGCGCAATGTTGGTATGGATGCGCTTTACCAAAGGCTGACTCGTTGTTGCTGTTGACGGTGATGTTGATGTTACCGAAGTGTTCACCGTAGTGATAACCATGTTCAAGACGCTGACCCAATCCGAAAGAAGAAGAAGTATCGGCTCCTATGTTTGGAATACCTTGGGCCGGTGACCAGTTAAGCGTTGTATGGTAATTGAATCGGTGACGGTTGGATTGATAAGTGGTGCTGGGTGGGCCGTAGTCACCGTCGCTGTTGGTGATTTCATTGGGTAAGTTTTGACTGTGAGGTACCTTACTCCAAGTATTACCTGTCGTAACAACATAACCGGGGTGAGGCTCCTTTGCCCCCAGCGTACCAGTGCTGGTTTCGTTGAAGGGGAAGGCTTGACCGGGGCCGTAAATGAGGTAAGTAGTGAAGTATTGCGTGTTGTTTTTGTGGTCCGTATAGCGTGCCGTTTGATGCGGCATACGCATAACGAGGGGTACAGGACGCTGGCGTACAATACCTGCCAAATAGCGGCTCTTTACATGGCCGGGGAGGGCCGTAAGGGTTGCAAGTGTACCCACATCAATGTCGGGTGACAGCAAACTGTCTTGATTGTAAGCCGGTGGGTTGATGCTACCACGGTGTTGGTCAAGGAAAGGCGTACCGGGGAAGAAGGCGAGAAGTGCGTTGCAATCTACCAGTGCATATGCCGTGCTGATTTCGTTGGCGTTTTGGATGCCTGCGGTGCCAGTAGGACCAGTGGAATAGGGATGGGTATAGAATGACGAGTAATCGTTTTTTGAGCCGTCATTGACATCCAGCACGACCCCACTAAATCCACCACCGAAGTACAAAGGTACACTGTGGTCTTTGCTGTCCTGTCCTCCCTTGAAGTATGTGATTGGCTCACTTTCAACACTACCGTATAGGCGAATACCCGTGAAAACATTTTGATTTTGTACGGCAAGTAATCCGTCGTCGGTTATAGTGCTTACACCTTCATACTCGCCTTTCCAAGCCTCATTACTTTCCGAAATATCCACTAACAGTTTGTCAAGGCCACTTGCAGATGAATCTTGTAATGATGTTCCAAGTGCTTTCTTTAGTGTACCGTGATAAATGACTGTCTTATCACCATATGAAACAAGCCTGTCCCTGTTGCTACCACTGATACTGAGCGCATCACTTTCAAAACCCGCTGGAATTAAAATCGCCGCTATTGAATTAAGTAAGGTAAAAACGCCTGTTGAGCCGTTAAAAGAATCATATATCACAGCGGTGTTGTCAAGAGCAGGAGTGATGTGGTCACCACTCTTCCTTGTAAAACGAATACCCTTGAGATTATTTCGCCAGCGAGAAACAGGTACAGGGTCATTGTAAGAATCAACCAGTATGGGTGTAGGTGTGTTTGTATGGAACCCACGGGCCTTTGAAGTAATTTGTAATACCGTGTGAGGAATGTAACCGCAATCAATTTTCTTATGGTGGGTTTCTATATCATCATCCGAATATGGCTCGTTCACTGCTGTACTACCATCTGTTACAGTCCACGAAGAACCCGATTGGATTAAAGATTGATATTCTCCAAACTCTAAATGTGGAGCGGCGATTCCCAAGTCTTTGTGTACACTGGCTGTGAACATTTTAGAAAGTGAACGAGCACCCTGTTGTGGGTTGTGAGCACGGATTTTAATTGCGTCAGCCGCAACTCCCCACTCACCAAAAGTACGCCCATCGGGTGCATACATTTCTCGGCAATTAAATGAAAATCCCTCCTGTATGTTAGGGTTTTCCAAGTTGACGGCGGCGGCGGTGACAGCGGCCAACAATTCATCGGTAACCAGTGTCGTCATGTTAAGTCGTGGTGAAATAAGTCCACGAATGATGTTGTTAGAGGTGGCAGGTAATTGTTCAGCACCAGTTCCCTCAGTAGCCGCACCACCAAATGTACTCAAATAGTGAGAAATAGTGAAAGAAGAACCTCGCACTCCATAAAAGATATGAGTACCTGTAGCATCGTTTTGTGTTCTGCTTTCATATGAAACAGTATTACCCAATGACCCTATGTATGTCAAATCTGAGTCGTAAATTGGGTCTGTAATTTGCAAAACTCCATTTTCCCTTGGGAAGCCAAGATAACCGAGAATGTCATTTATTGCATCAAAATCGCTTGTTGCGGTATCAAAAGGAGCCTCAAGACGAATCTCAATAGTGCTATCTGTGCTATCCCACTTAATTTGCGAATCAACACCAATAGAGGGTGCGTACATTCCTCGCCATTGGTTTCCCCTCCACAGTGCTTCTGTCATTCCACTTTCTACTGTGAGGCGACCCGTACCATCACCAGCACCGAGCATGTTTTGACCAATGGTAAATCCACCTTGAGCGACATCTCTATCATCAAAATATACACAAATTTCTTCGTCAATTGTTGAAGGAATTGTTGTTAATTCGTTAGCAAAGGGAGAGTTCATTTCACGATAAATTAAACGAATACCATATCCAATACCACGATGGTCAGTAAAACGGAAGCCATACAACGGGGCATCGCCAATCTTTTCATCAAGTAGTTCAGTGCTAAGAATATGATTCGTGTAGGAACCATTTGCAACAGGTGAAGTTCCGCCGGTCAAAATTGTCTCGTTGTATCGCTTGTTAAACGACAAATCTCCTTTTCGCCCAAGGCCATATTTACCAGCGATAGGTGAAAAACCCGGTACACCAGTTTCTACCAAACCACCAAAGTTAATTCGTGCAGTGGCCTGTTTTCCAGTCCTCAAACCTTTCACAAGCGTAGTTGAAGGGCTTTGTGCTTCAAACGACTCATCGTTTACACTGTTGTGAGAAATGCCCCCAAGATGGGCAGAAATGTTACGACCGTTTGGGTTGGTTGTTTTGTCCCCTCTTGAAGAAACATCATGATTACTCGTGAATGCTTCATTGGGTTTTTCTTGTGGAACAAACTCCCGTAGAGTGGTAACGGGTGCAAAGGGTCGCCCGTCTTTGTTGAGAGGCATTGGAGCAGGGTGCATATTTTCGCCCAAGATTTCGTCGGGTTGCGCCCAAAAGTTACGGAATCGGCCACCATGACCAATAAGGAACTGGGGTTGATACGAGGATTGACCCTTGCTGTTGTCAAGCCATACGCAGAAATTACGACCCGAAGCACCCGGAATAGTGGAGTGAATGACAATGCTGTAACCTTCGTTACCATTGATGTCTTCAACAACACGCCCCAAATGTGCTCGTACATACCCCATGTGAGAACCACGGTCGTGGGTATCAAAGGCTATATCACCGTACCAAAACGGTGATGGGTCATATGTGGAACCAGTGGCGGCGAAGTCAGCATTGATGTGTGCTGAAGTGGGGTCTTTATTTTCGTCACCTATGTCTTGTCGTACACCAATGCGTGTAAGGTCAAGCCTTTCACTCTCACCGGGGTATTGCTGAGAAGGCCGACGAGCATGGGTGCGTCCTTTAGGTGCACCTCCTTGATTGATAATTCGCACTAATTCACGAGCCGCCGCTTCAATGTCAGTGACTCCTTCCTTCACACCAACCTCACCCAAATCAAGGGTCATGCGACGAACGAAATCCATCTGTGACCAATGTTTGAGATGTTGCAGGCGAGACTCTTCATGGTTGACTAAATCAAGATGGTTACTTCTCTTACCCTTCAAACAAAGGAAAGCCGAAATAACACGAGTGCCATCGGGCGTATCAAATAAGGTACTACTGTCTTTGAAAGAATGTGTATTTGGGTCTTTGGACAATCTATGACTTCGTAAGGTGCTAATAAGAGAATCACCAGCCCTTTCAATTCGTACAGTTTTATGCGCTTGATTGGCGTAATAAACTGAGGCTACGGCTGGTTGTACTCTTGGAAGCGTACTGTCACCAACAGTGTGTGTGTTGGAAGTTTCCTCATGAAAGTAGCCAGTGTGTACAAAGTGCCCGTGTCCTTTACCACGCACGAATGGGTTTGCACCTCGTGAAGACGGGTCGGTAAGTGTATATGCCCCGCCCCCCATGTTCGGGGTGTTATGGGCATAAGCACTCTCAATGAACTTGGACTGTTGTGTTGAGCGTAGGTATTTGTTTTCCGAAGGAAAACCGTTGGCTACATCCAACTGAGTCGTGAAGTAGTGCGGTGCGCCCCCGTTAATACTCACGAGGTGCTTGTCCAACTTGATGGTACCTGTGGAGTGGGCAATGTCACGAGTATATCCCAGTGTGGGTGTTGCGGCACTGGATTGTACCTGCATGTGCAAATCATGGAATGCGATGAACTCACGGTCGTGGGCTACATCAAACAATAGCACACGGGCATTACCGTCAGTGGACAAATATGGGTCAATATAGGCCACCGTAGGTGCTTGGCTTGCATCCAACCCCATGGCCTCGTAATTCATCTCCATTGTCTTGTTCACATGCTGAGCGAAGTTTTGTGCCGTTTCAAGACATGAATCACCAATCAAGAAGTTTTCAAGAGGGATTGAATCTCGTGGGCGGTCAGCCAGTGTTCCCTGCCCACCGTTGAACCCCTTCCATACAGCCGCCTCGTTGAATACACCACGACTCTTTGCGAACAAACCCTCAACAGCGTGGGGATTGTTAAGGGTCATGTTCATCCATACGGTATCACCATTACGCAGACCTCCTTGTGCGTATGGGTACAACCAACTACGGTTAAGAATAGCATCAAAGTCTTCAGTAATCACCGAGTTAGCACCAATGCGTACACGGTCATTAGCAGAAATACCAACGGCGTTGTTCGCTGTGAGAGTAATTTGAGTGTAAACACCAGTAACTTCGTTGGATTCAACCGCACTCACCTCACCAACATATTTAATGTTCAATGTACCTGTTCCGGTTTGTTTGTACAACTTGTCGCCCTTTCGGATGTTTACACCTACAGTATTGGCGTGTGCAAACCGTTTGCTACCGTTGGTAATGTTGAGTACAGTGGTGGTGCCTGCTGAATAGGCCGTTGGAAATTCCCACCGTTCGTCGGCAGTGGTAGGGTAAAATGTAGTTATCGCCCTTTCACTTAGGATTGCATTTGCAGGGTCACTCAAACCACTCAACGCACGACCATATTTCTTAAGTCGCAAATTAACACCAACAAAATCACCAGCAGTAAATGAAACACCATCGGGTATCACCATGATAACCGAATTGGTACCAGCAGTGTTAGTAACACGCCCATAGTAAAAACCTTCAATTGGAGTGTCAAGCATAATTTCACTAATAAACAAAAGGTCACCTTGCTCAAACGAAATTGCGTTTGATGAATCTTTAGTAAAAGGTGCATCGGGGAATAGGGATGCGTCTTCAAGAATCAACTCAAGTTGTGTCCCACCACCTATCGCACTTTCTTGTGTCACTTGCAAGATTTTTGACGATGCACGCTTACTCACTGTTCGGGGAGCGTGTGGGTTAGCCAACGGTCCGGCCTTAAACTCTACAGCCGATACATACTGGCGCAAACCGTAGTCAAGATTACCACCTTGTGTCATCACATTCGCCATATCGTGATAAAACGGAGAGCGACCCTCATAATCCGAGGAAGGGGTATCACTATCCGAACTTAACGGTATGAGAGATTCATTTCGGGAATCCACAATATAAATCCTTGAACCTACAATCGCATTAAAGGCAAATGTGTCGGAAACCCCTTCGTGAAAACCACCATTTGAGTTATATGGTATTTTCAAGTAACCATCTGTTGAAGGGTCGTTGACATAAAACGCCCAATCTTCATCATTGACAAAAACTCTTCTAACTCGTCTTACATCCTTTATTCCACCAAAAGTACCAGTAGTGGAAGCATCGGGGAACAATTGAGGGTGAGATACATACAGATAGTAAAAGTTCCCTACAACCTCAAACTTTGTAATCATGGCAGAACCTACATGTTCTTGGCTATTCATTGTGTAACTGTATGCTGAAAACTTTGTTTTGTCAGCCGCTTCAATGTCATTCGCACGCCTACCCACAGGAGTAGGGTTCCATGTGTGGGCCGTGTAGGTCGCATCAACATGGAGTTTCATACTGTTGTCGGGGCCGGGGAATATACCGAGTTCGGTATGGTCAAAGAACTGCTGAGGGAAGACGGGAATCTCCACCATAGCACGGGTACTGGCAAATTGCGTACCCAACTGGTAGTCGTGGGTCACCGTGTCAAGAGATTGGAACAAACGGTCGTTGACGGTGCTACCGTCTTGTGCCAGTGAATCACTATCAAAATCACCGTCATTTGAAATGTACACCGAAGTGAGATGTGTTCCAGTGCTGGCTTGGTTGATGATGCCTGTAGCGTTGCACCAGTCGTGGAAATTAGCATATGCGGTACCTGCCGCATCCAAATACTTCCTGTCTTTAATAGCAGTAGTGGTTTGGTCAAAATAGAATCCGCTTCCGCTTTTACTATTGTACTCGGCACTGGCACCGTCTTGCAGGTAAACACGCCCTTTCTTGGGGAAACAAATCGTTCCCCATGAGGCTATATCGGGCGACCCGTTGTTAATCGGAGTGATACTCATTGAAAAGGGAAGTGCACTCACAGTAGCAGTGTGAACCACCTTTGCCTGCACCACGCAGTTACGACGAGTTGAACCCGGTAAGCGCATCAACGGGCTGGGGTCAAAGGTAGGCTTGGTGTTTACACCACCTTGTCCCGGCCCACCCAGCGTGACAGTCACGACAGGCGCATTGGGTTCAATCTCCTTCACCACATGTGAATCGGGTGAGCCGCTACCAATCACGGACACATTCTCGTTGACGAATGAATCAGCGATGCCTGTTGCTGTAACAACCACGGTGGACATGTTCCCTTCGGGGCTTTCTTGCTTAGACACCCCACGCACCCGACAGCGACTCATGAGGAACATGATGCTGGCGATGTTGGGTGTGTCTCCTGCACCAAGGGAACGCACCAAAGACAATTGATTTACTCGTGATTTAACAGATGGCTGGACGAAAATCTTTGCCAGCAAACCTGCTTCATCAGTAATCAAAACATTGTCAATGATGTTAAACATCTCAAAGACACGACTTGAATGGGTGGTGGGGCCGAGGTCAAACACGCCCGTGCCTGTCTTGTCCGTAGTTGGCTGGCGTGTACGCTTACCTGCACCTTCGTCAACGATTGTGTCCGTAGCACTTGACGACATGCTCTCAATGGCCAATCTATGATACACTGATTCGTGTGTACTGGAGTTGTGGGAGCGGGCAATGGCCTTGGGTGGACTGGCTGGTTCAGCGTTGACATCGCTCACGGGCGTGTACAGTTCGGGCGTGCGAGAGTAATCCAGTTCAGTATCGCTCTCTTGACCACCCGTGTTGTCACCAATCAGTGTATGCGACTCCTGCATGAGTGAACCGTAACCGCTGATAGCGTTTGACAGGTAAATCACACCGCCGGGTGAATAAAGTGTGCAGTTAGCGAGGTCGGAGGTAATGACATCCAGCACCCGTGTACCGCTTCCCAAATCAAACGAACCCGCTGGTACGGTCTTTTCCACCATCAACATTGGTGCGCTTTCACCCATGCTGGCACCCGTGAGGTCAACAGCGTTGTAGTGTATCTCAACATAAGGAGCAAGGTCATGGCTCGTTTTGAGGGCGGGAACATGCAAGAGAGCGACACGGCTTTCAGTTTCGGGAACAAGATGATGCAAGCGATTGTTCTCGTCAATCGCTCCTGTTTCGGGAACTGGTCCTTTAAGCATGAAAGCGGCGTACTTGAAACCGCTACCACCAATGGCGATAAGTTCACGCTTGCTGGCTGGAAGGCCGTTGTGCGTGATGGTGGCCACGCTGGACGAGTTTTCAATACGAGCGATAGGTGCCTCCAAAGTTTCGGAATAGAAATCAACCAGTGAGTTCATCACAAACATTTCGTCAATGTTGCGAGTGTTGGAGTCATACGCCATTTGTACAATGTCAGCCGAACCGTCTGCTTGCTGGTCAACAACGAGGTCAGCAGGCTTTGGGAAACGGCGCATGTATTCATGACCTGTGATGTGAGAAAAGGCGTGTCGTCCACTGTGACCGATTTGGAAAAGAGTGTCAAGACCAGCAGGCCAAGTGACCGCAAAGGGATTGTTCGTGTCCGTGTCGGTGGTGGCCATCCGATTGGAGTACACCAACCCGTGGTTTTCCGTGTTGCTCTCATCAAGAACCATTTGCCCAGTCTTGTCAAAGATTTGAGTGCCGTAATGAGGAGGCTGATAGGGCTTACCTGTGCCATTGTCAATGAGCAAGTCAGCACCAACGACCACGAAGTAATTGTCAACATCAGCGGTACGACTGTGCAGGGCACCACGGATGCCGCTTGTGCCGTTCACGAAGTCAATGTGAATACTGGAGAAGGTGACAACACCTGTGCTCCCGTTGATGCTTTCCAATCGGACCCGTTCGGGTGGGGACTGATTGGGCTTCTGCGTGTTGCGGTTGATAGCACCGGGGTTGATGAGTAGGTTGTAGGGCGTGTGAGGAACCGCCAGCGTGGTCGGTGTTCCGGTATTTGTGTAGTAGTCAACAACTTTGTAGTTACCCATGCTATACGGGTTGGCCGTGAAGGTGGTCGTGGGGGTGGATGAATCATACGCTTTACCCGTCAAACGAGCGATGAGAGCCTGTGCGTTAGTGGTACTCATCGTAAGGGTCTTGGTGCTCGCATCAGTCACAGTATAGGCATTGAAATCGTAGGTTCCTTGCACAACATCAATGGGTTCTTCAAAGCGGAACAAGGCCGAAGTAGTCAAACTTTTAACCGCCATAGAAGGTTGAATCATATTCTCGTCAAACTCGTTAGAGAAATGAATAGCCTCAATTGCTCCACGGAACTCACCACCTTTACCACCAAGATACACATGTTCAGTAGAGCGTGCAAGACGAGTTTCGGGCGGGATGTCCTGCTCAGCAACAACCTCACCGTTGACAGCCAAAAACACACGGTCTTGGTTGATACCAGCCACGACATGATACAACGGTCGGTTGTTGAAGTTGAGATTTGTAGCATCACCGTAGTTGCTTGTGTCATAACGGTTGTACGAATCGTGAATACCACCGTGCTCCTGTTGAGGGTACACGATACCATCCCAACGGGTGGACGCGTCATAGGCGGTTGCTAAACGGAAATAAGACGGGCCTTGCAGTGACTCAACTTGAACGGTGAACACAGCAGGGCCGGGAGTGTCCACTGTGCCCATTTCAAGCGTAAATTGCCCTTCTCGGTGAGCAATGATACCACCACAGTCGGGAACGACCCATGCCTCAATTACGAAATCTGCAATTGTTTTACCGTTAATTGAAACAATGTCGCCGCTACCCTGTAGGGTTTTGGTCATGAGTTTGTTGCCATCAGCATCCTTAACACCAGTCTTGGTAAAGCGACCTTGAGGGATAATCACCGAATCGCTCACGCCATCAAAGAAGAAGGCGTGACTACTGCGACCGATTGCAACCATTCTACCACCTCAAAATATGAAATCAACGGGTGTAAAGTTGATGGTGTAGGAATAAATTGGTTCACCACCAAGTTGTACAAAAGTAGCGTTTGCAACAGCACCTTTAATGCCGGTGTATTTGCTATTGCTTTCTTTAAATTCAGTACCAGCCGCAAGTGCGTTATTCACTGTTTTATCAGTGATTTTGTTTGTAGGGCCGGTAGGCATGTAAAACAGTGATTCGTTGCTTCTAACATTGGATGTGAAGGGGATTTGTATGGCGATAATGTAATCCCCGTATTGCCTACTCTTATGTCCACTCACATCCGAAGCAGAAGCACCACCCGCCCCCAGTGTCGCTATTTTAAGCACAGAGTTTCCGGCCCCAAAGGTTGAATTGTAGCCACCACCGCCATTGTTACTGTTGTTTAACACTGCAAACAACTCAGCCACCTTATCACCTGCGGATTTGTTTGTGACTTGAGAGGTGTTTCGCCCACCCTTAAATTGCACATGGTAGGGTAGCGCAAGATAACCGGGGTATGGGAACGACATCACGCCGTTCCCAGCGGCGGCTTGATTGATGTTCGTCAACTCCACTGCGGTATTGATTTCACCGTTGATTGGGGAATTGATAATGGTGGAGGATAACTGCAAATCAGCACTGTAAGAGGTAATCAAAGCGTGTAGGCTTGCCGCCATTTGAACCGCAGTACGGGGCGATGTGCCGTCATGAATAGCAATATAATGAAGACCACCAGCGGTTTTACCTTCAAATGATGAGTTTTGCTTAGCCAAGTACACTTTGCCGTATGGATTGAATTGAATGTAGTTATCGGTGGTAGCGGGTGAATTGAGAGTTGTGTTCTCAACTAATGGGTCAATTACGGCCTCTTGAGCGAAAATACCAGTGTCAATCCTGTCACTTCTTCTTGAAAAGTCAATGATGCCCGTTGCATCTTGACCGATAGAGTTCATGTTGAGGATGTCGTCGTCCGTCATCACACCCTCAACTGTGATGAGAGATTTGGGTAAGTTAAGGTCAAAAGCATACCTGTTTCCCCCACCGAATGGTATAGAAAGTGGGGAAACACCCCTGTCCACATTCATGGTGAGGGTGGTGGCCATCAACTCAATGATGCCGCCATCGTTGCGTACAAGGCGAATTGGCGTACCCATCAGTATCGCCCTCTCATGGTGGTGCCGCCGATGTTGCGGGCCATTTCTTGCTGAATCATGTTGCCAATCTCACGAGCCAGCGTGCGCTTGTCCGTGCGGTCTGTGATGCCGCTGGCATTGACGGTAACATTGACCGTGCCCCCGCCCATACCTGCACCACTTGGATTGTTGCGCTGAGTAAGCGGTACGACAGCCTCCGCCCCGTCCTCACCAATCATAGCGAGTGTAGGCTTGTTTACGATACCACCCTTTGCCAGTGCTGGGATATTCCAATTGGACAAATCCAAACCAACCTTGTAGTCATCACCGAATGGATTCGGGATGGTCTTCGTAAAGTTGATGCCAGCAAATAGACTGTTGATACTCTCAATGAGTCCGTTAATGGGGGCTTTGAGTGTATCACCAATGGTACTGGCAACACTGCTGAACGCAGTGCTCATTTTGGTAGTAATGCCCGAAAAGTCCCAGTCAAAGATGCCTCCTTCACCGAAGTAGTAGTCAAGGGTGAGCCAATCGGGAAGCGTGAAAGAAAAGAGACTACCCCAGTTGATGTCCCAGTCAAAAATACCACCTTCACCGAAGTAGTAGTCAAGGGTGAGCCAGTCGGGAAGTGTAAATGAAAACAGGTCACTCCACGAGATGTCCCAGTCAAAGACACCACCTTCACCGAAATAGTAGTCCAGCGTCATCCAATCGGGCAGTGTAAAGGAAAAGATTGACCCCCAATCAATGTCCCAGTCAAAGACACCACCTTCACCAAAGTAGTGGTCATAGGTTAGTTCATCCGGCAGGTCAAAGTCAAACCACCCATCCCAATCAAAGTCCCAGTCAAAGACTCCTCCTTCACCAAACCAATGGTCGTAAGTCAATTCGTCGGGTAGGTCAAAATCAAACCAACTGTCCCAATCCAAATTCCAATTGAATACCCCACCCTCACCAAACCAGTAGTCGTAAGTGAGCGCATCGGGGAGGTCGGGTAGGCTATCCCAAAGTTCACCAATTTTTGTTTTAATTGAATCCCAAGCCTCATTTGCACTTTCCTTAATGCTTTCCCACGACAACTCATCAATCTTATCCTTAATCGGTTGAACCACTTTGTCGTTGAACCACTTTGCTAAGTCTTTGAAAGCCTGCACTGCCATCTTACCAGCGGCTTTGAAACCCGGCCCAATTTGCGAAACCATGCTGGACATGGAAGAAATCATTGAAATTAACGACATATCTTCACTCCCAATCTAAAAACGAATAATCCAATGGTACGACTTCCCTATCTCCCGCTTTGGCCTGTTGCTTCTTACGCTCAATCTCCTTATTGTTCTCTTCGGTTGATACCATAGCCCAAACAAGCGATTGCTTGAACAAGTGAGGGGGCATTGAGTACACTTCCATCAGTGAAATACCAAAATGTTTAGCGATGATGTAAGCCCACAGTTCAATCTGTGTGCTTATGTCCTCTACCGAATCATACTTGTCTTTCTTGAGGAAACGCTCCACCCTCACTCGGTCGGATTGGTAAACCCCCCTTGCAGTGCCTCCGCTAACTCTTGTGGCTGTGGGAGCACCTTGCAGACCTGTTCTCCGATGTGGCCTTTGAGGGAAAGTAATTCGTCAGTCGTTAAACTGGGGTTCGTTTTGGTAATCCAATTGGAGAAGGCAAATGTCCAGTAGCCCGCCAAGTCAAGTGTTACATCACCTTTTTCAACACGAAGCATGTGTTGTGCGGCGGCTTGAATGTCAAGGAATGAGATGTCTCGTACCCATACCTCAATGACCTGTGATTCATCTTCGGGACTTATCCCTATCACATGTTTGGTTGTATCGTCATTCTTCAGTAGCAGGCTTTTGTTGGTTATCACTGTTTTCATTTGTTTCCACTCCATTGGATGCGGCTACCTCTTCGGTAGGGGCTTCCGAGTCACCTTCAAGGGCCGCTTCTGCGGGGCTTTCGGGTTCCTCTTCGGGGATTGTAACTTCTTCATTCTGCTTAAGTCGCAGGATGATTTCGGCCTTGGTACCGTACACAGGCAGGCCACGCTCTTTGCATAGCGCACGCAGTTCAGCGACGGTTAGTGAATCGTATTCTTGTAGGTCAGCAGGGAAGGGATTGACGACCTCTTCTTCTACCAGCGATGCTGGCTCTTCTTGAACAGGCACCAGCATACCTTCAACACGAGCGTGAAGGGCGTGGTTATTCATAAGTTCCAACATGTCTTCGCTGAACTCCACATCGTTAATTTCACACAACCAACGAGCGTAGGCGGCTGGTCCCATGCGACGGTATTGTTGAAGTGAAGTTTTCATTTCAAACCCTCAGTATTTGATGATGGTATCTCGTGCGATGACCTTGATGGCTTTTGGCATGATTTTGAGTGTTGACTTCACCATACCCTTATCTTCGGGGATTTGCAGTGGTGCCTCAACGATGTAGTAGTCATCAATAATGAGCATCATGCGTTCTGTTTCACCCTCGGTGGTCGTCTTTTCAAAGTCAATACGAATTTGATTGTCAGCATCTCCTTCCTTGCTACTGTTGAACTCGGTGGCTGAGCGCATTTTGTGATAAAACAAGGGGTCATCCACACCAATTTCCATGGTCATCTCGTAGGAAGTCTGTCCTTCAACCATGATGTTCGTGTTGCGAGAGCCGCCGAATGGAACTTGCTCGGTAGCCGTGTTGATACTACTTTGGCCTCCGATGGTGTGGAATGCTTGCATGCCTGTTTGTCCACTTAGTGAAAAGTTCAATACTTGTGCCGCTTGTACACCTGCGATGTTAATTGTACCGTTGTAAAACATGAATGGCTTTTGAGTACAGGGTGCGATACCCGAAATGTACCTGTTGGTGTCCGTGTTAGCAGTGTCGTCAAACATGCGATGTGCGGCGTATTTTGAAGGGTTACCATTCAAACGAGCCGTGTCTGTGTAGCACAAGGCTGAGTTAAAATTTACAGCCAAACGAAGGGCGGCATCGTTGTCAGTGGTCATGGTAAAGTCAGTGACTTTGCATCCACGGAATACACGAGTCAATTCCTTAGAGTCAGTAGGGCCACCGTCAACGGCTCCTTCATTGGAGTCCACATTTCGGCGGCGTTGCGACACCTCAAGGCTGAATGATGGCTGATAGGTGTTGGTAAAGAGAAGGTGAGTTTGTGCATCAGTAATTGTTGCTGTACTACCCGACACGGTAACAAGTGGAGCGTTTCGGTCGGCGGCGTTTGTGCCGTATTCCCTCAATTGTACGGTTGAGCCGGAAGCGTGAGGGTATTGAAGAGGTTCATCCAAGTAAATCTTGGTTCCATCAACACCGATAATGCGGCGAGCCTCACTGCGAAGAGCCGTGTCAAATCGTGTATCAGTGAAAGTACCATCCCACTGCAAATTGGCATCACTAATGTCAGCATCATGAGTGGTTGTCACCGGGACATAGGTTGTGTCTTGAATGATGACATACTCATCCTTTGCAAATCCACTTGCTGATGCAACGGTGATGAAACTTTGCCCTTCTTCCGTATCTGCGGCAGTAGTGGTATTGACATCGGAAGCACTACCGTTGGTCACCACTTCACCGCCGAGACAGTATTTGAGCCATCGGGCACTGTGCATAGCAACCTCAAACGAGCCACCTTCGGTGATGAACTTACCCGGCACTTGCACGCTGGTATCTCGGCCAAGACCAACAACATGGAATCGCTTCAAGTCCATTTTGGTTTCGGGGAGGGTAAGAGCGTTAGCGATACCGAGGAATTGGTCAGTCAAAACAGACTCGCTGTTAGCACCTTGAGTCATTGATACATCAAGAGGGGCGGTTTTGTAGGGTAGGATGTGAAGAGTGACATTCGCATCGTTGATTGTAGCCGCTCCTGTGAGCATTTTAGGAGACAAGTACAAGTTTGGCCCGTCATTACCCACGATGGTGAACACACGGTCTAAGTCGCCATTTGCAATAGCAGACCCCGAACTTCGGGTGAACTTTGCTTGAGAGCCAACCAGCATTCCATCGGGGTATCGCAAATCATTGGTGTCAAACAACACGGAGTTTGCACCTGTGAACACCAATTTTGAGTGGTCGCCAGCGGCGGGGTGTGAAAGGACAAATGTTCCATCACTGCCCGAAGCGCATACGATACTTATTCCAACTTCGGGAGCGAAGGAGACCTCCGCCAAATCGCCCTTGTACACTGTTGATGGCATCTTAATTCACCTATGGTATCAGTTCCGCTAAAATTACGACTTCAATTTGGAATGTCATACGGAAAAGGAATTTGCTTCGGTCACTGAGGTCAGTGCGAGTTTTGAATACAAGACGGTCAAAGTTAGTACCATCTCCTTTTCTTTTCGTATGTACCACCCTCCGAATTTCATTCTCAAGGGCTTGTAAATGCTTGCGCCCCTTAACTGTTCTCACATCAACTGTTATATTTATGCGTGTCGTCACAAAGTCGTAAAAAAGTTCGGGTGCTTCCTCGTTGTGGGCTGTCTCGTACAGCAGGACATAATCGTGTTTGTCCAAGTCAAGACGCTTTCCTTTCTCGGCTGAAGTATCAGCAATATCAAGTACAACGGGGCGGTAATTACTGGTGTTACCACGGTTCCAATCGGACTGAAAGAGGTTGATAAGAGCGTCAAGCCCTTCTGTCCATGTAGCGGTCATTATAGCCCCTCTTTCTCAATGATTTTCTTGAAGTCAATGGGGATAAAGAAGCCGTTGTCATAACGCATGTTGTACCGCTCAAGGTTGGGATTTTGACGCATCATGGCCTTGTCCGTAGCATCTTGAATGAGTTTGTTCTCTACTTCACTGGCTGGCTCGCCAGTCTTGTTGCTGATGGCTACACCGTCTTGCATGGCGAAGCCCTTAGCACCAGCCTCAATACGCTCCATTTGTTCACGAAAAGCGGCAGGCTGAGTTGTGAATTGCTCACGAAACTGCGCCTGCATGTTCTTGTCTTTCTTGAATATCTCTTCAATCATACGCTGATGAATTGTTTCACCCTGCTTGTTGAAGTCACGCTGATTCACTCAAACACCACCATCTCAATGTATTTTGGTAGTGTTCGCTCAATCTCGGCTTGGTACAGTTGCACCTTACTGGCGAGGTCAATGTTCTGTGTGCCTTCGGGAATCAACACACTACGGTCGTCAGCCATCAACAACTCAATGGCTACCATCTTCGTGCAAATGTCTTCAATGGCTTTCTCCACATATCGCTCACCGTAAATGTAAGCCACTTTGATAGCATTCCACTCAAAGAATGGATAAGAGTTGTTGAAGTAAATGATTCCCATTTCATGGTCAATCCACCAGTCTCGCAAACGACCCACATCGCCGCTACCACTACCACCCTGCAAGTCAACGAGGAAAGACTTCTGCGTAATCGCACCAGTGATACCTGTTAAATCATCACCAGTAACAGCCACACACCCTGTAAAGGAGGTAGCGGTCTTTCCTGTGTATCGGAATACATCACCGCTTGCATCTATCGCTACACCAGCGTTTACGAAGCCTTCTGTTGATGCTACATTGATTGTAGTACCGTCAAGGCTTGAAAATGTCGTGCTGTTGTTTTGCATTTGGTCAAGTTCAATATCGCTTGAAGTGCTGACAATGCTACACACCTCACCGGCCTTGACAGGACGCATAGAAGTAACTTTCACTACACCAGTACCAAGGTCACTGTTGGCTGAAGCCAAGAACTCGTTGTGAACCGCTACGGCGTTTGTGCTACCCTCCAAGGTAAATGTGGTGGTTGCATCAGTTGGAGTAAAGAGAAAGTTCACAGCCGTCTTGTCCACCCTATTTTCCTTGTTGATGAGGTCAGCGAGGTTTTGAGCGACAGTAGTAGCGTCAAAATCATCACGCCATTGCCCTGTACCTGTGCCTTGTGCGAGCGTTGCTACACTACCGTTGCCCGGAGACATGTAAATACTTGCTGATGAAAGGGAAGTTACATCGTTGAATTTGATGCGGCATTCAGCGGCACCGATTTCACGGTAATCATCACCTTGCCATAGTTCAAGACGAAGAACTTGCTGAATGTTGCGGAAAAGGAGTGGGCTGGTACCAACATAATCGGTGTAGTATCGCCTTCGGTATGGCTTGTAAGTGTCAAAATTGATGTATTCAGCGGCCACCAAGTAAGGTCGCCAAGCGTTACGAGTCATGTTGTCAATGCGGTCTTGCATCTTGAGGATAACATGCTCCACCTTATCTTTGGTCACACCACGAACACGACCGTTGGTGAACGATGCCTTGTTCTGCACATACCCGTTATCGGCCACCTCGTAGTCTGTAGCGGTCAATGAGGCTCCACTAAATGAGATTTTGACATGCCCGGATTTGTCACCAGTTCCTTTACCAATGGCGGTGATAGTCAACTCCTCTTCACCCAGTGGGTCAGCATCGCTGTACACACGGATTTTGTCGCCTTTGCTAAAGCCTACTTGACGGTACTCGTTGCCTGTGACATACACAGCATCCGTGTCAGCGTCAGCACTCATGAGGATAGCGTCTTGTGGGCCGATGTCCAGTAGGTCAGCGACTTGTTGAGCGGTGCAATATACAACAGCAGATGGGTCAAGAGGCCGGGTTTCCGGCTCACCGGGACTGAACACTACTGGCATACATTACCCTCCCTCACTGGTCTTCCATCATTGTGTTGTCTTCACATTCTTCGCAAAGAGTGTTGTGCTGTGGCCCCATTTCATTAGAGCCATAATACATCATTGGTTCAGTCGGCCTTCCGCATTTAGCACACGGTACTTTCTGTGGATTAAAGAAATCATTTTTCAACACGCTCTTTGAGTACATATCCCTTGAATAATCACGATTGTTACGAGCGTTTTGAGTCATTTCTTCAAGATTTTTAAAGCCACCAGTCGGGAACATTTGTGCGGGGAAACGGAGTTTTGGTGGTTGTTTTGCATCTTGCCTCATCATAACTGCTGGACAATTTGCGTTTTGACACACCATACCTTCTCCATCGGGCGCACTGTTCAACTCTCCTTGGCAAACTTGACACGAAGGTACATTCTTCAACACGGACCAAGCATCACGCATAGCAACATCACGAGAGGTCATGATACGGCGGAGGTGTTCAGCCTCGGCATCGGGGTCAAACTCCTCTTCCTTTTCTTCACCTTGCGGAAGCGTTTGGCGAAGTTTGCCCTGCTCGTCAAAGAGATTTCCGCCCCTCAATTGTTCAAATTGTTTAACGCCTTTTTGTTCTCTTAAGTTTTCAAAATGTTCGGGAGATTCATCTCCCATCCATTCATCGGGGCCGGACTCCGGGCCTTGCTCGCCCTCAACATCGGGTTCGCTCAGCGACTCTTCCAATTCTTGCCCATCAAAGGGCATACGCTCGCCCATGAACTTGAGTCCATGCTCGTCGGGGTTGGCTACAGCCTCACGCATGAGGGCTTCACGGGCTTGAGTAAATTGCTCACCGTTTGCATCCCCACCTGCACGACGAAGTGCAGAACTGGCCGCTTTGTTAGCCCACTGTTGAAGGCGCATTTCTTCGCCATCTTCTGTGAGAACCTTTTGTCGGTGTGGCCTCATTGCCTTAATTAGAACTTTCATATTCACAACCTCTTCTTTTCGTCACGATGTCCCATATTGTATTCCATTGGTTTCTCGCAAGCCCCACAAGTGGCCCTCCACAGAAAGTGGAGAAACCCGCAATGAATACAGCGTGTACCTGCTCCGATGTTAAGCACATCACCTATTTCTTGATTGCGCTTGCGTTGCGATTGCGTAATGCCCTCAAGTGGGCCTTCTGTATTCGTAACCACATCGCTACCGTATTGGAAGTCTGCCTTACGGTCCTGCTTACCAGCACGAGTAATGTCGCTCAAGTCTATATTTCGCACATCAAAAGCCACTTAACCACCTCAAGGCACGGTGGTAAAAACGATGAACACATTACCGAGAACGGTAATCGGTTCAGCCGAAATCAGCGTGGTGCCTACAAGTGATATAGCCTCAGTTGAAACCAATGTGCTAAGTGTACTAATGTCGCTAAACTCCTTTGGGGAGTAAGGACCGAGAATCGTCACAACTGGACTTACCGCCACGAGGAATCACCTCAAGAACGGCGACCCATGGCTACGAAAGTGCAAGCCCCGCCAACTTTGAGGTCCGTTCCATCAATAGCGTGAGTCACGGTTGCGGCGGTAGTAATGGCGTTCACCATAGCCCCGTCAATTTCCGAAAGGAAAGAAGCGAGGTCAATGGTTTCTGCACCATCGGTACTCCCAGTTATAATCATGCGGTCACCGAAAACGGTTGGTCTATTGTCAATTGTTACTGCCATAAATAATCACCTTATTCTGTTTAATTTAGATGCTCTTCCACGAGTGTAAGGGCGGCGGTCTTTGTAAGATACCCACTACCCCTGCTAACTCCGTTATCGCTCAACCACTTAAGGATGTCCTTTCGTGACCAGCCTTCGTCGGGGATGCCGTCATTACCACCATCAACGGTGGCTCCTTCATCGCCTTCAATACGGAAATGTTTGATTGGTAGCGTATGTCGCCACTCATTCAACCACTCTTGTGAGACTTCAACAACCTCTTCACGGAGCCAAGACTTTGGGGAATCCCGTCGCCTTCGCTCATAGAATGGGCCTTTGAAGGTCACTGTTGGCATCTAATCACACTCAGTTAAGCAATATGACGGTGACCGTTCCGGCACCGCCAGCAGTTTCGCTGTGAAGAACGATTGATGGGTCTGAGCCACCAGTCTTTGCCGCAGGAGCCAACCCAGTGTTGGTGAAGGAAGCCGATAGAACCTTGTCAGCCACCGCAAAAGTAGTACCAAGCACACCGACAATCTTTGATGCACCTGCGGTAAGAACCAGCACTTGCTCAGCGGCGTCAGCCAAGGTAAACCCGATGGTCACCATTCGCATACTTCCAGCGGCGTTACCGTCAGCGTTCTGTGCGGTGAAACCGGTAAGAGAGCCGGGGTATGACCCACCAGCGTTACCGTCCAACCAAGCAGTTTCGTCAATTGGTGTTCCTGTTCGCATATCCAAGTCCAAAAGAACCGACACGGTTCCAGTGGAGAAATCTGCATCATCAAATGAAATCGTCAAGCCTTTTTGCGTTTTTGTTTCTGTTGCCATAATTTACACATCCTATTTTTTTTGTTTTGCAACCCTCACTTGAGGTCACGGACTGAGCCGTGGCCACCGAAGAAAGTCGTCCATAGTTCTCCCATGGTACGGTACATTCCTTCTTGTCCGAGGCGGTTGATGGCAAACGGGTCACCAGTTTCAATACCGCTCTCAAAGTATTGGGTTGGAATTGCAGTGCTGAAGTACAGGTAATCTGTATCAAGGAAATACATACGACTCAAGGTGTCGGTTTGCACATCCTTGGAAGGGATGATAGGGACACCGTTGTAGGTAGCCACAATGAATCCAGCCTCAATACCGGGGACACCTTTCACACCGTTGTAGGTAGGCGTAACACGCTTCTCTTCCATGAATCGCTGTTGCGACTGGAGAAGTTGCTGAAGGCGCATGAGCGTGTCGTAGCCTGTCAAGATGACCTTGGGGTTGCCACCACGAGTCCAAATCTTTTGGAACAGGTCGTCCAGTTGGTCAAGGGACAAGTTACGGTCGGTACCACTGTTTTCATTGTGCTCGGACAATGACCACGAGTTAGCACTGCGGTCAATGGAGTACATGTCTTCGTTGGAAGAAGCGGAGGCTCCAACAGTCACACGGTCAAGGGATTCAAAGTCGTTCCCTGCAACAGTGCCTTTGTCGGTTGTGAGCATCTTGTTCACATGTTCTGCGTGGTGCTTACCCATTTCTTCTTTGAGGATTGCACGGATGTCACCCAATCCATCGTCCTTGTCGGACAAGAACATTGCGGTTTCGCTCATGTCAAAGGTGTGAACCACAGTCTTTGGCTTGGCGGCAATGTGCTGGAAGGTGGGCTTGGTGGTGTCGGGGAGGGTTGCGTTTTCTGCAACACCGCCACCAACGCTGAACGAAGGACGCTCAGTGATGACTCGCCATCCACTTCGCTCCCAAGGTCGCTTTGGTAGGATAGAGAAGGCGTTGAACTCTTGGTTCAACTGGCTCCAAACTTTGCGCCCATAGATGGCTTGGTAAGTACCAGCCGTCGTGGACAGCATTGGTGCGTCAGCCTTGAGCAATTCGCTACCGGAGTAGGAGTAACCCATAGAGTTACCCGCACCGTAGTAGTATCGTTCCATGTCAGTAATGTTTCTAATGTAATCTCTTGCCATTTTTCTTCACCTCAATTATTGTGTTTCATTCCCCACGCATTGTGCGTTGTGCAAGGGCGTGAACTTCGTCCCAGCCCATGTTTGCCATGTCTTGCGTTGAGGGGATAGTGATATTGGAAGGAGAGGCTGACTTTTGGAGGGTCATACCTTCACCTGTACCGATGTTGTCAATGCGCTCCGAAAGTGCCTCAATAGATTTCACGATTTCACTGAGTGGTGCTCGTGCATCAAACTGTTGCTTTTCTTCAGCGGCCTTGGCAATTTCCATCTCGCTATTGAAACGAGTAGCAAAGTTACCTTCAAGGTCATTGCGGAAATGTTGCTCAAGTGCGGCGGCTTTGTACACTTCGTAAGCGGCCTCAAGGTCGGACTCGCTCACATTTTCGGAGTTGATGTAACTCTTGGAAAGCGAAGCCGGTCCCATGGCTCCAGCAGGAGTTTTACCGCCGCTGGAGGTGAGTGCGCTGATAGCGTTGGTGGAAGGAGTGCCGTTTTCTTGTCCTCGGCCACGAACTTGACCAGCAAAGTAGTCAGCACCGTCCACGGCATCGGGGTTATCAAAGCCACCAAGTTGTGCCTTTTCAAGAGCGTCAAAGTGGTGACGAGCACCATCAGTGTCCACTCCAGCAGACTTGAGGGTGTTTTCCATCCAACTCAAGTATTCAGATGAGATAACATCGCTGTATTCTCCCTTTGCAAAGGGGTTCTCTTTCTTTTCTTCATTCATTTCTTCACCTTCTTCTTCTTTTTCGGGTTTCTTTTCTTCATCACTACCCTTACCCTTCATGTGTTCACGAAGTTGGGGAGGCAATTCTCCCTTTTCCATGGCATCCAGTCGGGCTTCAAGTCGTGACATAATTCCTGTCAAATCGTTTTCTTCACTCATGTTTGTGTCCTCCTTCAAAATGCGAAACTGTGCTTCGGGGTTAATCCCCTTTTCACAAATCGTCACCTCATGCAACTCCATTTTTGAAATCTCTTGGTAGTCGCCTTTTTCCATGTCGGACTTTCGCACTCGCTTGAATGCTTGCCCTCCAATGGAAAATCCACGAAGGTTGCCCTTGCGGATTTCAGCGGCTACTTCACGAGCCTTCTCAATGTCATTGCGGAGTTTTACTACAACAAACAAACCTGTGTCATCCGTTTCGGATTTCCACATGCGTCCGTTGGAATCAATGTACGAATCAATAACTTCCCCAACTTGAATGTTGGAGTGAGCCAATTGCACATTTCGGTACTTTTCGCCTTTCATGAAGCCATCAAAGGCATTCTTCAAAGCACCACGAGTGATGAGGTCACCTTGTTTGTCAACAAGTTCAACCGATGCGTAGCCAGCAACTACCAAGTCGTTACCACTCTTGAGAAGAGTGATACCGTCTGTGGGTCGCTGAATAGCAAGCATTAACCTTCCGACTCCCTGTTATCGTATAAGAAGGGTTCGTCATGTACGGGAGGCTAAAGGCTGGTCCTTGTCGTAGTCTATAGAGAACCGTTCACCTTCATCTGTTTCTATTTGAATGTGGTTCAGTCTCTCGGTTTTCTTCTTTTTTGTTTCACCCTCAACTTTCTTTTCACCGTCAAAATCGGGAAGTGTTGATTCGTTTCGGAGTTGTGTTGGGCCACGAGGTGATTCTTGAGGTGTACCTAAATCAATACCCAAGCCCTTTGGACCCGTCCAAGTCATTCGCTCTTTGCTTATTTTGTCCAATGCTCGTGAAATGATTTCCAACGCTTTCTTGGTGTCGTTAGGTTTGAGTAAACGGTTTTCATCTTCCTCATCAATAATCCCAGCACTTCCTTCTTCCATCTCTTCTTCAGTTGGCTTCTTCGGCATATCAACCTCCACCTTCTTTGACAAAATTCCTTTCACCAATAAAGGAGCAACCGCTGACCAAAACGGCATGAGACTTTCCGCTAATATCACTGGGTAGTCACTTTTTGTCAAATCCCCTATACTACTTTTCGGTGAATGAACAACCCAAGCGTCACCGATTTCTTCCATTTCATAGTAAACTGTGTCTATATCCTTTAGTAAAATTTGAATCTGCGAATTTGAGATTTCAATATCATGAGGAACGAGAATAGGAGCAAAGGATTTTGTCATAAGGTCAAGTGATTCGGTACTGGCCGCACCTTCACCCTCACCTTCACCCTCCAACTCTTTGACCTGTACATTATACACCGGACGATTTTTACGGTTTTTCTTGGAAATGCCTGTAACAGAAGCACGAACAATGTCACCAACCTTGAATACTTTACTTTGATTGTGGGCTGTTCCCACATCCATGTAGTGTTCTCCTTTGTGCTCAATTGCACGATTACCTAAGCCTTCAATTTCAAGAATAGGCCCGGCACCTAACTGGTAAGTGTACGGACCTTTTCCTCTACGGTCAAGAATGAGGAAGTTAAAATCACGGCTGTCCCTATACACAATCCACTTTGGATGTCGCCGCTCACCACGCATATAGGTTGACTTGTTATCTCTCAGCAATATGTTGTCATGCTCGTCTTTGAGGTTCTTGACGGCATCGGATAGCCCCTCATCATCCGTCATACGAGTATCGTGTGGACCGGGAACAATAACATGCTCTTGGCTGTCAAACTGTGAGCGAAGAATTTTCAACCGCTCAAACATTTGCATTTCGCCCACATTGTTGTCATCGTAATTGATGATGTCAATGATGTTTAACTCATCTTCCCCAAGGATGGCATCAAGTGTGTAATTCTTGTCATTCATCTTTTCAAGTGCTTCTTTAGTTGCTTTACGAAGTCCTTTCTTACGACCGTTTTCATCATAGGCTGTAATTTCACCATCGTTACGCACAATCACAATCCGCTTACCATCATACCATTTACTGACTACCCATGAGCCGCTAAACCCACGAAGATGCTGAAGGTCACTCAAATCAAAAATTCGGTGCATGGGGCGAACTGGTGGAATCCATTTGGCATCATCACTTTTTTCCAACAACACATCGGGGTCAAGTAAAGCGGTAATCAACTCAGTCATTTCACTTGCTGAAATTTTGTACGGTACCTCACTGGCAGTTTCACCTGTTTCCATGTCCATGCTTTGATGTGCGTTGTCGGGATAAACAGGTGGTGGGACATTAGCATAGGCTTGTTGAGCCATATCTCCGTGAATCATCGTGGCCATCTCCATGGGTACTGATTGGAAAAGACCCGGACCGGCGTGTTGTCCAACATGGATGTTTCCATCCTCATCAAACTCAGCACCCAAGGTTGGTTCTGCTTCGTAGCCGTGATGCCACCCCCCACTGTCAAAATTATCCAATATACCACCATGGTTTGGCGCAGGGTTACCCACTGGAATTTGAGAAAAGCCAGCCGAGCGAGATATATCTTCACCCGGAGTTTCAATACCCACATCATCTTCTAAAGCACGAGGGTCAAAGTGTACAATGGTGTCAAGGTTGTTTTTGGTTGTATTTGTTTTACGAGCCTTTGTTTTGCTACCGGTACCCATAGCGTTGTGAATATCCCCACCAATGCTCCCAATACCCGCTGAAAGCATGGACATTTCAAACTGCTTAGGACTCAGCATCATGGACATATAGCGAGGAATGGCGTGTGCATGGTGCCCCATCCATTGTTTGATGTCAGTTTGTTGCTGGAAATGATTCATGGCGTTGTGATACCCGTTTTCTCGTGCGTAACGGAAGAAACGCTCTTCGTCACTCAGTTCTTCTTCGGGCTTGTTCATCAATTCTTCATCACTGAAATGATTGAGGTTGATAGCGTCAATGTTGGGGATTTTACCGCTAAGCAAGATGTCTTTGACGGTTGATGCAAACAATGGAGTGTTGGCTTTAGCGGAGGCTTGAATGAGTTCTCGTGCCTTTTCTTTAGCCACGCCACTTTTTTCCACATTGAGTATGTTTAGCACTTCGTCAACACTCATGTTAGCATCAATCATTTTACCATCTGTTGACAAGTGTTTACCCAAAGTGGCATGGAAAGGATTTTGAGAAGGTTTTGTGGCTTTAATTGATTCTTGAATGGCGTAATTATTGGCTGTAATACCGTGTACACTGTGAGGTACCGACACAATGTAGCGTTGAGCGTCACGAACCAAGCGTTGTGTGTTGTCAATGAATTTCTTTGGGTTGTTAGGGTCAAACGCATCCGGGTCGTGCTCAAGAAATTTAGGTAACAATACATCTCGTGCAACTTCGGCTACCGTTTGGCGATGAGAACCCATGAGCGTTTCCATACGCCCCGCATCTTTCTTCCAATGATTTGATATTTTGAACTTTTGAGCACTGCGCTGTATTTTATCCAATTCTTCGGTGGCCGATTTTATTTGCTCTCCGTAAGATTGAATCTCCTCAATTGGGGCGTTTGTGGCTTGTGCCTCCATTAAACTCTCATTTAAATTTTCAAGCCGCTCGTTGATTTCTTCTTCTTTTTGGGAAGATGGTAACATACCACCAAATTGCAACAATCTTGACACAGCATCCTTTTCATCAGCATGTATTGTTGTCTTCGTCTTTTGATTCTTCTTTGCCTCTTCAATTTCGTTGGTGATGTTCCCCATAACAGTTTGAATACCCACCCTTAGTTTCTCTTTGTCAAGTTCTCCTAAGTTCCTATCAAGCATTGCTTGATTTAATTTATCATTATTTTCATCGTTCATTAGGTAATTAAGAATCGCTTTAGGACTCTCGGTACCCAATATCTTTGATGCTTGTGAAATAGCGGTCATTGCGTGATTGAGGCTTGGATTGTCCAACACTTGATTTTTCAAAGCCTTGAATGAGAAACCACCACCCGTCCCCCAGCGCATGAAATCTGTAAACTCATCTTTACTCGCTCCGCCACTAAAGGCTTCATCACCACGAAGGAAGTCTTTTACTTTCATCATCATCTTTTTTGCAGGAGTGTATGGGTGATTCATTCGCCCTCCAAGGGTTTCAAGATAATGTGAAAGTTGGGCATTGCGATGCAAGTTACTATCCGATGGGTTTGAACCATAACTTGTAATTCCACCTACATGTTGCATTGGGATTACAGTGTGAGGAAAAGAGTTTGGAGGCAAATGCGTGCCTATTTTATCCTTGCGTTGATTCCTACTTGTATGGCGAATATCATATTCGTAGGCTGGGTTAAGAGTTGTTTTGTGTTCCGTAAAATTATTTTTGTTGGTTACTCCCTCACGACCTAAATGTGCTTTTGAGGTACCAAACGGTGAAAGCATGTTCTGTAGTATTTCATAATCATTGAAGTAATTGAACTTCTTACCGATTTTTTTACCCGTTGCCTCACCAATCATGCGAGTTCTCAACGGCATAAAGTGATTCGCTAAAGTGGTATTTAACGAATTAGGCTGAAAGAAATTTTCGCCTGCATCGTCTATATGCTCAACAAAAGGAGAAGGAGTATCATCCCCTCCGCCGTGTGTACCTTCAAGAATTTCATGATATGTGGCAGTGGTCATGCCCGCCCCACCAGTACGAGCGAACGGTTGCGCCCAAAATCTCCCCGGTCCATATGTAAAACCATCATTACTCTCCCGCCAAAACTTTGGCTTTTCTTCTTCGGGGTGAGGCCCATGAGGTGAAGTAAAAAATGCCCGAAGATTACGAATATCTTTTATCCCAGCATGAAGGGATGCTCTTGATTTAGCAATTGCCTCAATGTAATCTATCATCCCTGCATCAACAACGGGTTCTGTCAATTTACCATGTAGAGGGTGGTCAGTCAACAACTCTCGTGTTTTTGGGTCATATCCTGCCAAATAAAGCAAGTCGTCTTTTGTCATCCTTACTTTTTCAAGCCCTTTTCCTTTGGTATTATGATGCAGGTCCATCGCATCAGTGATGTCATCTTGAGTGAGATTTTTCATCGGCTCTTTGTGAATATTTAAACGAGGGAGCATTCTTCGGCTGTTTGGTAGATTGTAATTTTCACGAATGCGCTCAAGAATATGACTGGCGATAGAACGGTTATCAAATTCTTCTAAAGGTTCGTGAGAAAGTGCACCTAATCCTTGTTGAAGAAACATCCCCTGTTCTCCCTTTGTGTAGTCCTTATCATTGTCTTCTTGGTGATAATGTGTATTACGCCCCATGTGTGTCATCGGTCTTACTGCCCAATTCATTTCGGGCGTCATACGCATGAGAGCGTTATACTTGAGGCGAGCAGAAGGTATTTTTTGCCCGTTAGGGAGAGAAATTAAATCATGGTCATCAAGTCCTTTTTCATCAATATGATTCATAACGGCTGTACGCTCTTCGGGGTCTAACCATTCAAGTCCTAACATATAACCAAGATGTCCAAGACGAGTTGGGTGCTCTTCGTATTTGTCACTCAAGACCATATTCTTATCATCATCAGCCTCCCACATGGCCGCACGGTCAGCAAAATGTTCCTTACGGAGTTGCTCTTTCAGTTCAGCGTTTGACATACCTTCGCTCAGTAGTTCTTCTTCACGATTTTTATTTTTCTTCAACCAGCGAAAGTAATCTCTCTCATACAAATCGTGTTGATGATGCAACAGTGTCCCGTTTGGTCGGGTATCACCAATAATCTTCACATGTTTTTCATTGGCCTTGAAACCATCAACGATTGGGTGTTTTTTACCAACATGGTCAAAGAAATCTTTTTCCATTTCTTTTTCTTTTTCACCATGCCCACCCAACGCCCATGAGCGTAGCATTTCAACATAATGAGGTGTACCATTTACAGCATGTGTACGCAAAAGTGGATGATTGATTTCGTGGAATGGGAAATGGTGACTTTGGTATGGTTGCTTGCCATCTTTAGGTTGGTAATAGGGCCATACAGCATGACGAACTTTTGAATCTATAGGGGTTTGAAGACCGTTTTTCCAAACATGGTCTGTAGGCTCTCCATGTGTATGGTGATGAGCAAAAAGGTAACCAAGACCTTCGGGGAAATGATAATCTTGTTCCACCTTTGTTTTTTCTTCTTCTTCTTTGTAAATCATCTCAGCCGTGGCTTTGAGTGATTTGTACAGCGGTTCTTTTGGAGGCGTGTCAAGAGCCTCATATGCGAGGATATACTCAGCCGCAGAATAACGAAGGTCAAATCCATCTTCTAACGATTTTAGCAACTCGTTGCCGCAAACATAGAAATGGTCGTCCACGCTTTCACCGCCTCAACGATGAAGCGGTTGGAATGATGGACAAGCAAGCAAATCCATACCGCCGTGTTGCGGGAGTTGGCAACCTGTACGCTCAGTGCCTCCACAAAGACCGCAAATTACCGGTGCCGCTCCTTCACGCATGGCTGTTTTTGGATTAGCCTTCTTCAAGGGTTTGGAGTCGCCAGCCGAATCCTCTCGCTCTACACCGCCACCCTCGTGAGGGTTCATACGAGAACCAAGGCTTTGCATGTCACTTGTTTCTTTAGCCTTCTTTTTCTTAGGTGCGTCCTCAGTTTCAATGGTGCGTCCATTGGTGGTAAAGTAACCACTCTTGGTTTGTCCACCCGACTCAGCGTGGAAGGAAGGATTGACATCGGTGATTTTCTCAGTCTTGAATCCCGGTTCGGCTTTTTCCATTTTGCCTCCGCAACCCATCTTCATACAGCCACCCATTTTGTTCATTTTAGAACCGCACTTAGGACAGTCTTTACAGTCACACTCTCCTTCTTTACAGTCACACTTTGCTTTGGAGATTTCCAAAGCATCAAGCCGCTGTTTAAGTTCAATAGCCTTTGAAATGTATTCGTTACTAACTGCTCGTGGTTTCATTGTACTGCCCCCTTTGCTCCTACGGCCATTTCATGGATTTGTTCCCATGACATAGCGTGAATGTCCTCGTTACTCATTGTCCCAACTTGGGGTGTACTTTTCAACAAAGAACCCCCTTCAAGCGACATGTCTCCCCGAAATGGGTCAACTTGCAAATCATCGGTCAAGGGTGTAGCAACACTCACAAGTCCCATTTTACGAAGAAGTTGTTGAGGATTATTGATGATATTTCTTAGAGCCACATTTTCAGCCTTGATAAGCGAAAGGTCGGAATCCATAGTTTCCATTTTGTTGATGAGGACACCAATCAATTGCTCGGCGTTAGTGGAATCACTCATTAAATCACCTCAAAGACGACGACCGTAACTACCGGCACTTCGCTTGTACTGTCGCTTGTGAGCAGTGGATGACATAAAACCAATCCGTTCTCCCTTCAAAGCAGGTTGAGCGGCTTGTTGAGAATCCATTTTCAAAACTGGTACACCACCAGCGAAAATGTCCCGTGGACCTTGTGGTGTTACAACATCCGACTTGGTAATTTCTCCTTGCAAATCATCAGCGAGAAAGTCACTGAGTTTTTGAACTTCAGTGAGGTGTTGCTTGGCCATTCGGCCATCCCCACTTTCAAGAGCATCAAGAAATGCCTTGTTCGCTTGTTCCATTTTACGAGCCATCGGGTGCATCTTCAATAAGTCCATGTTAATCCCTGCTATGTGTTTCTCATGCTATTCGTCTTTAAAACGCTTACTGACCACGAGGGCGTCTTGCGTTTAGTAAAGCGTTACTCAAATTCTGTTGCATAGAAGGCTCCGGGCCTCTTTGTTGCACATTGGTGAATGGTGCGCCGCTCCCCATACTCCCACGGCGTTCCGGGGTCGCTGGACCCCTGTTACGCAGACCAACACCCTGCCCGCCGGGTTGAGGTGGAGGCATAACTTGTCTTGCGAGTTGAGGTGGCATTTGTGGTCCAGCACCGCCCATCGGTGGCATACCCGGTGGCATACCCGGTGGCATACCCGGTGGCATACCCGGTGGCATACCGGGTGGCATACCCGGTGGTGGTGCACCGCCCGGAGGTGCACCTTGTTGCGGTGGTTGAGGTTCGGGTCGCTTGTAAGTAAAGCGAATATCACGATTTGCCGTGTCTTCAATCAATTCGGGCATGAAACCAAGTTGTGCCATACGCTGTGCAACATTGAGTTCTTCCGAATCACGGCGCAGGCGAGTAATCTCATCTTCTTCCTCATTGGGGTACAGTGTTAGTTTCCAGTCACTTATATTCATCTGCTTTAACAAGCGAGGGAAAAGAACTTCGGTGTACACTTTTTGCCCAAACTCAACAGCACGATTGGTCACAAGAATTTGCATACCTTCATTGTTAAGACCGCCCGACTTACCACTGTCAATCATAAAAACAGATGATACACCGTAAAAAGCGGCTATTCTGTTACGAATTTCATCACGCACAGACATGTATTGCATTTCTTCAAGAGTGTCCATGAATTTAATCCAATTTACACCCCCACGACCACTGGAAGATTCAATTCCCACTTTAGGAATGTAATGAGGGTCACGCTCCATTTTCTCATCAACAGCCTTCCAAAAAGACTTCATTGACTCCAAATTGTCTGTTGTGACCGAAACGATTCCTTTGGGCATCCGACGCTTTTGATAAGCGGTGTAAATGTAATTGTCCATCGCTGTCAAGGTCATGGCTTGCCGCCACATGGTGTTGACCGGAGAACGCCCATACAATTTAGCAGGTTTGTACTTACTGACATGAAGAACTTCTCCTTCAACAAAGTATTGAGTTTTACCGCTACCGGCCATGTTCACATAGTGTACATCGTGTAGGTCTGCGCCGCATTCTTCACAGGTATCTTGTTCAGCGTGAGTTTTAATTTGGTCACGGTGTATCAAACATGTCTTGTAACGACCACCACGAACACCACGCTTGTCAGCGACAATACGCATGAAGATTGGGTCACCACGCATTATCTCTTTAACACGGAAAAAGGCAACTTCTTTGGATTTAGGGTCAATGAAATACTCTTTGACTAAAATCAAAAAGGCGTCGTCAACAATGTTGAGGTCAGCCTCTATCTCGTTGAGTACATGTATGAAAGATTGCTCCATTGAGTTTTCTTGCTTGAGTAACCATTTTGCGTATGTCAACTCATCAATGTCGGGTTTACGAACTGAACCACCACATTCGCTACATGTTTCAACTTCACTTTGAAATTCCTCGCTACATACAGTGCAAATGCGTGCAAATTTCTTTTCCCAGTAATAACCCCGGCGAAACATTTCTTGACGAAGTTTAGCGAGAACTGTACGAAGAATCAACGATTCATTGCTTACAGCATAAAGGGCGGGTATGGTGATACCTTGCGCCATGACGGGTTCTTGAATACCACTTGTCCACAACGGCATAGTTGGTGTTGGTGATTCCTTACGACGGAAGGGTGTACCCAACGCCGAAAGAAAGCGAGTAATTCTTCCTTGTTCTTCTGCCATTACAACCCCTCAGCATATCCACCAATAGTGTCAGCACTCAAGCCCCACTTGTTAAGAAGAGAAGTGGCTTTGTTTTTATGCTCTTTCCAATTGTTGTAAGTTACCAGTTGGTACAGTTCTGTCTTTCGCATGGAGTCTTTTTGTCCAATGTAATCTAAAACAGCCTTTGCCTGTAGCGATTTAAGTTTCAAATGGGGTAATACCCCTTTAAGAATTTCACGAATATCGTTCTTGGAAGAAAAAATAAGCCGATGAACTGGTTTGATGGTGTTTTTAGCCAATTTTTGGTCGGAAACGAGCCTACCGCAACCAATCATCTTTTGCAATTCCTCACAGTGAGTTTTTCCGTTACTACCACTGGCTACAATAGTAACACGGGGGTCACCTCGCTCGGAGATGAAAATGCTACCGTCAGCATCTACAAATCCGGCGGTGTATGCCCACATATCTTTAACGATGAAACCCTCAGTGCCCTTCTTCACAAAAGTTTGCCGTGTGCTTCCTTTGTAAACATCCACCTCTTCTCCATACATCTTCAGCAAAGCACTCATACGCCCCGGTGTCATAGATTTATTGATAATACCGTACCCCCGTCGTATAATTTCACGACTACCGAGTGCCCCTTCTTTTTCAAGAAGGTCGGAAGCAAACTCAATAGCAGATACTTCTGTTTTTTTGAGGTTATCCATTTGGTGAAGGGTGTTCCTCCACATTTTTTGTGCATCCTTTTTCAATTCATTTGCTTTGACCCAATTCTGCTGGTCCTCCGCTTCCCAGTCTTCTAATCCATTGAGATGCTGAAGAACGGTCATGGCTTTGAGGTATTGCTGACAGGCTTTCTGTAGGCTGGTACTTCTTGAACTACCGAATTTTCGTAATGCTTTGAGTGAGCGGTCGTTAAGACCAATGTTACGAATGACATCTTCCAATCCATCTGCCCAATCCAGCGATTTAATGGTAGCATCAACTTCCATCGCTTTAACACGACGAATATCTTTGATAATACCATCATATTCTTCTTTAAATGATTTATCATGTCGCCTCATTTTACGACACATGCGAATGATTGTGTTAGCGTCCTTTCCATACTTACTTTCAAACCATCCGTCGCCATTCATGGCAAATTGTGGCTTGATGTCATCTTGTTTTACAACACTGTCAATCACCCTCAAAGGCACATTTTCGGGTTGAAAATTAGGGTGTTGAGATAAACTCTTCAACACCGTGTTGGAGAAATCGTCATTCATTTGCAACGGTACATCGTACTCGTCACCTATGAACATACTCCCCCACATAATGACCACTCAATTGACCTTTGACTTTAATCCTTTTTCTTTTTGACGCCGACTTTCTTTGGCTTAGCGGTAACCGCAATCACCATGACCATACCTTTCTTGCCTTTCTTTTCATCTTTCATTGCTTTCACCACTGTTGGTTTGCCACCCACACCCTGCTTCTTGGCTCGCTTGCGTTTTGTTGCCGCACGCTTTTGCCCTTCGCTCATGGAGCCACTGGTGTTGGGAGTTTTATTTGACACTTTAATGCTGGGACGACACTTAGGGTAACCTTTGGAAGATTTGCTGGCTTTACTTCGTCCACAAGGAGGGTGCTTACCATCTTTGTCTTTACGAGATACATCCACCCACTTTTCCTTGAACCAACGATTCAAGTTTTTCACAATGAGTACATCATGACAGGTGCATCGGTCGGACATTCAATATACACCGACCATTTTTTTCAACGACTTCTTTTGTTTATCAAGTAAAGAATAACAAGGACATTTAGGGGATGTGGCCGAACATTGATTTCCCTGTATCATACATACACAAGGAGTCTTTTTGTTACCACCACAGCAACACTTGTCTTTTTTGAGTTTTACCTCACTCCCTTCCTTTGATTTAAGAAAAGCCATGACATAATCTATTTCAATCATTTCTTCTTCCCCTTTTTACCCTTAAATTTACCACGGCAGTATTGTACAGCCCATCCGTTAGCATACGCTGAGGGATAAACTTTGAACTTACGCTTCGCCGCCGCTTTACCTTCGGGACAAAGTTTCTTTTCAAGAGCGTCCCAAGCGGTACCCATTCCAACACAGTGACCGCAATCGCAACTCATTCAAAACCCCCAGTCATCAAATGGAAACATTATGGTATCATCCACCCATCAGCCGGATTGTCGTTTTGTGAACGGTGTGGTTTACCACGAATCCACTCATCAAAGCCCGGTAGTACATCATCAAGAAGAACAACTGAGCCTTTGAACTCTTTTGTACCCCAATTGGCCAATGCGAGAGACATAGCCAAGTCGTCATGTGTACCAACACTTTCCAACTTCCCGCTCTTTTGCATACCGAAACGATTGAGTTCAGTTTCTAATTTATGAGTAAATTCACGGCTACGCTTGTCTCCATATGGTGTTTGTATCTTACCCTGCTCAAACGCCATCAAGAGGGACATAAACAGACTCTCCTTGCGTGTACGGGTCGTGATGAAAGTCTTGATGGGGATGTCTTGCCTCATCTCAAGCAACTCGGCTTGAAACATGCGTTGGAAGTTGTTACCTTCCAACTCAATCAAGTCGGGCTGAAAGCGATTGTTGAGCATCATGATTTGATTCTTTTGTGCCAGCCCAGTCATACCTCTTTCATGCACAATCCCAACAACCTGTTTTACATCTTCTTCGGGTAACATACGCAGAACAGTCATGGCTGTAAAGTCAGCATTCTTATCCGAAGCAATGGCTGTGTCCCATCCAATGAAATGTTGCCCGAAAATTCCAGCAGGTTCACCGTCAGCATCGTATTCTGTATCTGCTCGGTCAAGCAACACTAAATCCTTGTTACGGGCTTTTTCCAATATATCATGAGGGAACATACTTGCAACATCGTGGATTGGTTCACACAGGTACTCACGAGAAAATTGAATGGCTGGCATAGTCAAACGCCGCTGGTCAAGTGACTCTAAATCCCAGCGTTCGGGCCACAACGCCTCACCTTCTTTGTTGATAGCAGGGTATGTTTCAACTTGGAAAGTTTCAGTTTGTTCCAACTGAGAATACAAATCGTTGTATGAAAACGGAGTACCCACCATCATAAGGCGACCTGTGTGGTGAAGAACAGGGAGAAGGACACCGTAAAACCAATCTGCGGCACGCTGAAGTTCAGTTCCCGTTGTTCCCCACAAGATGTCGTCACAGACCACAACATTCGGGTGGAAACCACGGGTACCACCACCTGTTGACTTTGCCATCATACGGCTACCGTTATTGAACTCAAAGTAGGTCTTTCGCCAAGGGCGACCTTCGGGAATGAGGAATCGTAAGCAAGGTGTACCTTCTATGTTGTTGCGTATGAATCGCATGTGTTCAAGCGTCTGCTCAAGAGAATGTGAAAAAATCATGACATGTGTTCCCGGTTGAAAGGCGGCAATCCATAGGGCATAAGACATAAAAAATACGGACTTACCGTGGTCACGAGATGCTTTTACACAGTAATAACGATGTTCAGCCAAACCCTCGTCCCACGATGCGTGATGAGCGGAGTAGTCAAATCCTAAAATTTGAGTGAAGAAGTATTCAAACGACTTAGCAGACATCTTCCTGTCCATGTCGTGAATAAAATCTTCCATGTCGCTCATAGAATCACTCCTTCAACACTTTGTCCATGTACACTCGGAAGGCGAGCAAACCTGCTACATGGGGGTCGGCTTTGTGAAGCATGTCGCCAAACTGGTCAAGCACATATGTAGCAAAAGACCTATTCCATTGGTTTCTATCTGCCCATTCCCGGCTTTCGGGAGTGCCTAATTTATGTGTATTTCCTTGAGGAGATACATATACCGGCGCAGGATTGGGGGGAAGGGGTGGAGGATTTGGTCCAGTATTCGGAGCGTAGGTTGGGAAAGAAAGTGTGCCTTGCTCTTGGTGTGTTACCCCGTCCACCCCATAGCCACCGGGATTCTGTGTTGTTGCTTGGGGAGGTACGGCAGGTGCGGCAGGTGCGGCAGTTGGAACGCCTGTATTTGCTGTCGCCTCTACCAAACTGGGGTCAAGTGGTGCCGCTGGCTGAGTTGGCTGAGTTGCCGTTGCCGCCGGTGGCTGAGTCACAGGAGGTGGACCTGTTGGCCCTCTCGCTCCTGTAAAGGTAGGGGGTGCCCTTCCTGTTGCCCCCGTAGCCTCCCACTGCGCTTGGTACGGATGAGCAAAATTAGTACCACCCATTCCGGGGGGAGTAGCACCAGCACGAGGCCCACTTGCTGGTACTGGTAGTCCAGCAGGGGGTTGCTGAACGGATAGTGCGTGTGTTTGAAGTTGATTTTGAACACCCTGTGGATTTGTGATAGTGTCCCCAACATTGATTCTCAAGTCCGTGAGAGCGTTTATCTTCTTCGCTCTTTGTGCATTTTTCCTTTTTTCAATCTCCATTTGTTGTTGCTCTTGAGCAGTTTGGCCACTCATGCTTGAAGGGTCCAGCGAGGCATAAGTTTGACCAATAGTAAGTGGCGCAGTAATGTTACCTCCATGGAGTCGTTGGGCCGCATCATTGGCCGCTAAAACAGCCGCCGCACCCTTCCCTGCAAGATTCAAACCGGCGTTGATTTTTTGCCATTTACCGGCAGTGGGGTCAGCAAACAACCTTCTCGCTAAAGCCCCAGCAGAAGGTCGTCCATGAGAAATATCGCGATAATTGACGATGCCATCTGCTTGCTTACGAATCAAAACTTTCTTACTCATCGTCGCCCACCTTTTACAATTCGCATGACATCATCCATGGTGCGGTCCATAGATTTGTAGTATTCACTGAGAAGATTCTGTTGAGGGTCTGCCATAAGGCGTTGAGCCGCCGCATCCATGGGAGAAAGAGGTGCATCGCTCATCGGCATGGGCCTGCGACGACCGGATTGCTCAAGCAATTGTCGGAATTGCATGGGTTCAAGTTGTCCGATTTGTGGTCGCAGTTGTTGATACTGCTCTCGTGGTGTATGAGGATAGGAAGAAGGTGTCGCCCGAACCGGAGCCGGAACCGCTGGAGATAAAGCGGGCTGAACAGGAGAGGAAATTCCCTGCGGGTCGGGCGACTGTGTAAGGGACGGGTCAAAGGACTCCGTTGGAGCGAAGTCATGGACTTCGTGAAAGTAGGCATCCATGTGTGGGTCAAGAGGAGGCATGGAGTATTCCCCCGTTTCAGCGTTGAGTTCGGGATAACCACCAATGGACATCCCCGGACGGGCTGTGGTAGGAATATCACCAAGTCCACGCTTGACTTCGTGGCCTTGTGCGCTGGCTTGGTGGTCGGCCAATGCTTCAAGAACACCACGAAATCTATCCACTTGGTTCATGAGATTATCACTGTGGTGCATACCCATTGCTTGCAACTCGTCAGCAGAAATAGGATGCTCACCAAATCGGCTACGGCCCTCTTCACTTCCTTCACCCGATGCACGAGCAAGAGCAAACATACGCTTAGCCGACTCGTGCATTCCTTTACCACCCTTGTTACCTGCTGAAAGGTACTTGGCCTGTTCACCTGCTGAAAGCATGTCATCGGACGCACCGTACTTTTCCATCATGTGGTCGTACAACTTTTTGAAATTGCCTTGCCCGCTACGACCAAACAGAAACATCATAGCAGGTACATGAGCCATGTCCTCTATCAGTTTATTTCGCAAATCGGGTGTTTGAAGGATTTCGTGAAGTGGTCGTTGAATCATGTTAGGGGCACCAAACGAACCAGTATTGACAGTGACATCCACATTGGGAATGTGTTCCATACCTTGTTGTAAGGCACTTTGAATCATTTTTGATGCCGCTTGATATAACCCATTTTTATGTTCCCAAGAACCGGCTTTTCCCGATTTTTGTGTACCTTGCTTGTTTAAAGCAGGATAAAAGAAAGCATCGGGAAGGTGGTGCATGACTTCCCAAGTGCGTACACCCTCGGTTTCCCCAAAATACCCTTCCGGGCCACGACTCATCATCGCTTCGTCAACATCAGCACCATGTTGCCCCTTATTTGAAACGAGGAATTTTTTAGGTGTAAGAAAGTAGGGTTGTAGCCAAGGGTAGTCAAGAATCTTAAGCCCTTGTCGTATTTCTTGTGTTGGAATACCCATATCCTCTAATTGGTGAATTATATTACGGTGAAATGGAATGTAGCCACCCTCAACGAATTTACCTATTGGGGTGTCCATCTGATTTTTATTGGTAAGCATGGTGATTTTGGTACCACCTTGAGTACGAGTAGGCATAGTGTTTCGCTCTCGTGTTACATCCCCTTCGGGCATATCCGAAGCCCTAATTTTACGCCATTCGGGGGAGTCAAAATCAGCCAGCGCATGTGCGTCACCATGAGTATGTGTGTCATTAAACTCGTTTATTGCGTTGTTAATAACCTCGGATGCTGGAATGTTGAATCCCCTTGCACGAAGGAAATCACCAAGTTTGCGTGCTACTGCATCAATTGGGTGGTGAAAATCCCCAAATTGTGTTTTGTAGGATTTTTGACCATGTTCCCCAAGTGCCCACTCGCCCGGTAAATGATTTCCTACACCATCGTGAGCGTGTGCAGGAAGGTCATCCTCTCCTTCGGGGCGGAAAGCCTGTGGTGGTGGGTTGCGAAAAATTTGTGCTCCCGCTGGGCCGTGTCCAACAAGGCTCCATGCCTTCTTAATTGGCCGACCCACACGAATCATCACATTCCACCCCGTCTGCTGTTAATTATACCCACAGGGTCCAACCCAAATGTTTTGGGGTCAGTTTCAAGATTTTCAGTCGGCCCTTGGGGGTCTTCGTCATCGGTCGGTTTGACACCAGCAGGGTGACCGGGTAAATCAGCGGCATCTGTCGCTGTCAAATTTTTCTTAATCTTTGCCTCTCGCTCTTTGGCTTGGATAAGCCGTCGCATAAGGTTGAGCAATTCAATACGATGAAGGCTGTTTCGTGCTTTGAGAATTTCACTTCGGTATCGCTCTTCACTCATCATGATGCTTGAGGATGGGGAAGGCATAGCGGGAACGCTGGATTGCATCTGTGGCATCATAGGTGGGGTAGGAGGCATAGGTGCGCTCATACGAGGCATACGAGGCATACGAGGTTGACGCATACGACGAAGAGCAGGACGGGCCAACTGGCCTCGTTGTCCGGGCATTAACCCACCCAGTCGCCCAGCACCAGTTGGTCCTGCCCTGTTAGAGCGTACACCATACCTTGCGTGGGGTGAGAAAGTGGTCCTCGCTCCACCTAAAATTTTACGAGCCTCGGATTGTCCTTTGTAGGCCGTGTATTTTTGCGGGTCTTTAGACAACGGTTGTTTAGTTTGAATACCACGGTGGCTCATCTCAACCGACAGATGCGGTTTCATCAATCCAGTCTTTTTTCCACTTTTGATACCACGCATCTGTGCTTTGAAGCGGCGCATCGTAGCACCGGCACCACCAGCCATTCCTCCGGGGGGTGTCTTGAACTGGCCCGTAGAGGGACGGAATTGCTGGCGAGCCTCACGCTTGCGTCGTCCTGCGATGGTGCGTGGTGTTTCTCGCTTGAGCAATGTACTCCAAGCATCCTCCATCGGTTCGCTCATAGCGATTGGAAGGCCGGGACTCATGGCTGAGCCTGTTCCGCTTTTTGCCCCAGTAGCGAGGTCAAGAAGCGTACCCCGACTACCAGCAGGGCCACCCTGTAGTCCCATTTCACGCTCATCATCACGCTTGTTGCCATCATCAAGCGGATTAGAAGATTCTTCCCCACTCAAACCCTGTGTAGCACGAATTTTAATATGTTTAATTTTGTCACGCTGAGCCTTCTTTTCTTCAACCCTGCGCTTTTTTTCTTCACGCTTTTTCTCATTATAGTCCGGGTCAGCAGGACTGTATTTATCTTCATCCTCATTGGCTGAAGAGTACATCTTATCCGACTCACTACGAGGCGCATACATGCGAGTGTCCGAACCACGACCCATTGACATCATTCAGCCCCCATGTTTTCTTGTAACTGTTTTTTAATTCGCATCCATGTGTCGGGGCTTTCTTTACCCAACTCCACTTGCAAAATGTTGAATGTTTGATTGACTTGTTGGCCGTCACCTTTTGGTCCCCATTGGTCTTGAAAGCGCAACAAGTCTTTGACGGTTTCACGAACTTCCTTGTGCAAAGCCACGGCATCTCGCACAAACCCATCTTCGTGTACGGTGCCCTCGTTAAGCAACTCGCTGAGTTTGTAATTTAATTTTTCAGCATTTGAGCGTAGTAAAGAAATTTCATTTCCAGCGGTTAGTGCAACCTCAATGGCCGCAGACTTTTGCACAAGTGGTTGGAAGTGATGCTTCATGTGATGGAACACATTATCCACTGATATACCCAAGTCTTGAGCGATTTGCTCACTTGTACTACCGTCTTCGTAAAAGACACGCTCGTATTCGCCACGCATCGGCGTAGTGCACAAAGCACATTCTGTATTTGCCGCCATGTGGTAATCTCCCATGTGATTCCGGTAATGTCGGTCTGCTGTATTGGCTCGCCAACCCATGTCTTTATCCAATTGACGAGCAGATATGAAGCCTTGAAGCATCTGTTCTTCAAATGAATCTCGGTCTTCACAGACGCAAAAAGCACAAGAACGCTTTATCACTCGCTCCCCCGCCATAGCGGTGTTAAGAGGGAGGAGTTAAAAACGATTCCGAATTAAAAATCTTCATGAGAAGGGTACCTCGTGTGGGTAAAGTTCCTCTTTCATACGAAACCATGCGTAGTCTCACCAACGCAGTTAAGGATAAAGTGTTGGGGCGTGAAGCACCGGAGATTTTACGGGAAGAGCGATTACGGATTTGTTACACATGTCCATTTAAAGAAGATACGAGATGCCGACAATGCGGCTGTTTTATTAAAATAAAAACCGCACTGCTATCTTCGGAGTGTCCAATCGGAAAATGGCCTTCAGCGAGTGATGCGAGAATAAACAGCACTCAAGAAAACAACAGTACCGAATAGGGCCACCATCAAGTAAGAAGCATTGGTTGAGCCGATTTCGTTTCCTTTGAGAAGCAAAAGAAGTGAAAGCGTGATGATAGCGGCCAAAATCTGTACCATAATCATGTCAACAATGACACTACGATGAGGATTAAGGACATTTAATGAAGTTGCGGCAAACGAATTACCAATGAATTGCTTTTCCATCATCTCAGCCCCAACATTCCCCTTGCAACGCTACCAACACCACCGCCGACTTTTTCCATCATACCTTCATCAGCCAAAGCCGCTGAAAGCGCACCACTCATCATATTCTGCTGAGAGTAAGCGGCAATTTGGCTTTGTCCTTGCTCAGCCAATGTGATGTTTTGTTGTGCATTACTTTGTAGTGTATTGAACTCCGCCTTGATGTTTTCAGCACTCATGGTTTGAAGATGGGAGGGCAATTTCGTAATGTCCATTTTGAGATTTCCTTCACCATCTTCAGCGAATACTGCGTTTTTCATCACTTCAAGAACACTGAAACTTACAAGGTTGTTGAGCATTTGTACGAGAGTCGCCATTTGTTGACTTGCCACAAATCTGTCCATAGGTACAATACCACGAAGAAGCATAATTTGAATTTCAATATCACTTGGTGGGGCAACTGGTTGTTGACCCCACTGGCCAGCCGCACCGTTAGCCATACCACCAACAAAAGGAGATTGCGGTGTTTGTGCAAACGGATTTTGCTGGGGTTGCTGGGCTGGCCACGGTTGTTGATGCCCCGAAACTCCTAAATTCAGCGTTCCATTATTCATCGGTGGTTGATTGTTTCCGCCCAGTCCCAACATGTCACTCACCTAACCCAGTACCTTCATGTTCAAGATTGTTTTGTTGATTCATCATGTTTTGAAATGACGGAGTAGGTTGATTCATCATAGCCAGTTCATGCTCAAAAATTCGCAAATCAAACACCACCATGGTCACATCGTTCTGTTTAGTAACTGGATTTTTGTAGTGTATGATGTTGATACCTTCGGTTTTCTTTGAGTCTCGCATCAACTCATCAAAGAATGGTTCATATTTTTCCAACATAGGAGGTGTTCTATCCTTCTTTGCAATAGAGGCAACGGGTACAGTGACAACACTGACACCACGCTTTACTTGGTCACGAAGACGGCGAGGGTTGTTTTCTCGTACTTTTTCTTCTTCTGCTTCCCATTTGCATAGCAGATGATAGAGATGAAGATGTTCGGGGCAATAAGTACCCCTCATTTTTCGCCCATTGGTCACTTTATCTCTTGCAATAAACGCTTCTGCTTCACCTGTTACTGGATTTCGCCAATACAATTCCCAAAGACTCTTTCCTGTATCTTCATCTGTTATCTTGGCGTACAGATTGTCATACTGAATGAGTGTAGCACAGTCGCAACCATCTACCACACATACATGTGTTTGCTTGTCGTACCTGTATTTACGACCAAGGAATGTTCTCACTGGATTGAAAATACTGCGTTTAGAAGGCATCAACAAAGAATAAGCCTGTTTGATGTCTTTACGACGAGCCTTGTGGGGGTCGGGGTGACGAGAAGGATAAAAATTGACTTTAGGAACTTGTAAATTGTTTTGTTCTGCTACATTTTGCATTTGTTGTTGCGCTGTGGCCTGCTCCATGAGTGCGGCATGGGATAACCCACCGTTACCTTGCTGTGCGAGTGCATACAAGTGTGCTTCATTAGCATCCCCAAGACGCTGTTGTGGTTGTTGTCGTGTAAAATTCATCATGAAACATCACCTTTGAACTGGGCGGCGTACCCTTTTTCGGTACGAATCAATTCCCATTCAATCTTTGCTCCCTTTTCAAGTTTCATCATTTCAGCAATCCACATTGGGATTACTGTTCGCACACTGTTGCTGGATTGTCCCACTGAAGCCACTGTAGTTTTCGTCATTTTATCACCTAAGTCGTCAAAAGAGAAATCATGGTTGTATCAACATTCCAACCAATTCGTGTAGCCATAAAGGAGCGGCGTGTAGGCACCCCTGCTTTTTGTAAGCGAACTAAATCATCACGAAACGCATCAAAAATTTTGTGCTCACCGATACGCTCTTGTTGCCAAAGCATAACCGCTGTATCATCAAAAAAGCGGTCTGCTTTATTTGCGACCAACATAATGAGTTTAGGGGTGTATTTTTTTCCCCGCCATCTGCTCCGAATGTTGCGATAACGATATTGCCTGTTTACTACTGCATCAACGAGATATTTGAATCCGGCAATTTGCTGAAGTGCTTCTTCCCCACCTTTGATAGCACGGTCATCAAACATGTAAACAACACATTCCACATTACGATTCACCATGTCATCAATCCACAAGTTCCAAAATCGCTCTTGACCGCCTACATCAGCAGAAAATACAACTCGTTTTTCACCCTTCCAAGACACTCGCTTACGGGTTGGTTTGGGTAAGTTGTAACGACCTAACATTTTGAAATGTGTTGTCCGTTCTTCTTCGGGAATTTCTTCCATTTCTCCCGGTGTTGTCATATAACGGTCAAGTGTGGTTTTACCTGTTAGTCCAGCACCGTAAATACCGACCTTGCGTGGCCTCCATGCGTTGAATATGGCTTTTCCCCACACCATCGCTCCGACCATCGCCGTACCAGCAGGTTCAACCATTTACAAGCCCCCAAAGCCAGTCTGCGACATCTTGAACTTTTTGCCACATCCATTCCACTGTGTTTTCCCATGCTGATTCACCTGTATAAATTTCCCAATAACTGGTACCAAGTATGGCAACCAAAACAAAAAGAAAAGTGCGTAGCCATCCAACGCCCTTTTCGTAATAATTGTCCAGTGTGTTTTGTGTGTGCATTGCACGAAGCGTGGCTTCAGTAGAGTCATCCGTAGGTGTTTTGAAAATACGACCCACATCATCACCACTCAATCGCTCTTGTAACGCTTATCGGGCGTACCGTCTTTTTTGACGGGTACATCCTCATCTTGCTTGATACCAAGATTTACTGGGGTTTTAATTTCCGCTGAATGTTTCGGTGGATTGGTGATAAGTTTGTTTTCTTGTTGCTCAACCAACGAAGGGGCACCACCGGGAACGCCCCAAGAAGGGGGCATCTTACCGGGGTTTTTCTCCATCCAACTCAACTCAGTTTCCAACTGCGCCTCTTGCATACGCAATTCCATTTCGGCTCTCCGGTTATCAAAATTGTATTGCATACTGCGGTACCGGCCTTGCCGCTGTCGCTCCATGTTTTGCACTCTCACACGCTCTTGCATGTTTTGTTCAAAGAACATTTTGAAGAAATAGTAGGCAATACCCTGTACAAAGAAAGCGGCCATGGCATAAGTAAAACCGTTTACCATTGGGTCTTCAGTGTTCAACCACATGTCAGCATCAAACAAACCGATGGCCAAACCAACCAGTGCGGATTGCGCTAAAATCAAACCCATCAAACGGATTTCGGCTTCGGAAGTGTTACCATTCGGTTGCATTGTCCTCACCCATGGTCAAAATAGTGGTCAATATAAGCGTTTCGCTTTCGTCACTTTAGTCAAAACTTCACTCACCATTTTTGACCCCCCAGTTTACTTCATTTATTCACTATATTCTATAATTATATTATATTAAGAGTAGTACCTATGAGTAAAGTGACTATTCCAGTTACCTCATTTTAGGTGAAGTGAAGTTTGAGTAAAGTGAGGTAAGTGAATACTCACAATTCCCGAAGGGTTCCCTTGTCTTTGAAGTGCCGTGCCCTGTTTTCATGCTCGCTTTCAAGGGTTAATTTGCCGCCCTCAGTGTGACTTACATCTTGGTGATTATGACTACCATAGATACCACGGCGGCGGCGTTCACGGTTCAAGTCCTCCCGATACTTCACCCGTTCCGGGCTGGACTCGTACTTCTTGTCGTACTCCAACTTGTGCCGCTTGGCTTCGGGGCTTACACGCTCTTTGAGCAGTTGGAAAGCGATGTTCATTGGTTCGCCTGTGTAAATGTCTTGAAAACCTCGCCCTTTCATTCCCTCAACTTCCTCTAAGGTGTTTGTTGGACCGTGTGCTGAATGAGTGGAAAAACTGGTAGTGGATGTGGGGTTCATTTTCATTCCCAAAAAGGATGACGATTGTGGCTCATTGAGTTCAAAGGGTACATTTTCCAATGTCCTTAAATTACTCTCTCTACCTATTCCTTCAAAGTCCACAGGGGTTCCTTCTAATTGATTTTCAATCATAAAACCCATATGTTCGGGGTCGGCGTGTTCGGGGTTTCCCCATCCTAAATTGTGAGCACTCCAAATCGCATTTCCCTCGTTATCTCTTTCAAAGGAAAAATTGGGGTCATCAAGCATGTCCCGAATATCCCCTTCAAACCACCCGTTATGTAAAGCATTCAACGCTTGGTGGCTCATTAAACCGTAAGGACGGGGTAATGTCCTGTCCATACCGGGTTGTGCATCAGTGATTTGATAGTCAACATAGTCTTCATAAGAACCCTTGTCCATAAGTTTTCTTTTGACTTCTTCAACATCATACGCTTTGAGCAGTTGGAAAGCGATGTCCATTGGTTCGCTAAGGCGAAATTCATCATCAACAGTTCGGGGTTTCCCCCACCCCGAATACTGCGACAATGGACTTTCTGCACCATGTGGTAAAATGTTGAATGATTCCATGGCCCTTCCTGCGGGTTCATTATAACCAAAGGTGCCGGGAGCATAATCCTTCATTTTTCCTCCTACAAGATTGTGTATAGCCATTGGCACTTCTTGTCTTGCGAAGGCACGAGAGGGTTCTGTGAGAAGAACCGCTTGAGAAGGGTCAAAACCACCCGGCATGAACCCTTCTGTTTGTACACGCCCTTCTTTTTGAGTGGCGTGAAACTCCGGCTTTTCAAAGGAACCAACTAAAACACTCGGTCTTCCACCCGGTTTACCCATTGAGCCGGGTATGTCGGGCATAGTAACGCCGCTCATTCTTGCTTCGGGGTGTATCAAGGGTAGAAATGATTGTAATTGAGGGGGATAAGTAAACGCCCCACCTTCATCCACATATCCTTGGTCTGTGATTTTTCCACCTTGAATACCCGGAACAATACTTTTCATTCCTTCAGCGGTTTGTTCTAATTCCCAATCTCTTATTTCGGGTCTTAGCGGTATGTTTTCAATGTTTTTTGCATCCTCAAGAGACATCAAACGAGCCTGTCTTAACACACTGCGTAAATCCTCAGTGGTATCAAAATCCTTTGACCAATGCCGAGGCAAAGCCTTCTTGACCAGCACGGGCTTCATGTGAAACGCACCCCTGTTTTCTTTGGATAAAGTACCGTGTTATCTTCATCTACATATGAAAAGGGTAGTTTTTCCTGTTGCTCTTCCAGTTGACGGATGTAATTCGCTTTTTCAGCGTCGGTTAAAATTGCATTCTCCAGCCCGAAATGCCCTTCTTCCCACGACTTAGGTATAGCGTTTTTAAAAGCATTTTTAATGGCATTTACCGCTGGTTGGCTTTCCCGCCGCATTTTATTTGAAAATGTTGGTATAACACCTTCATACCATTCTGCGTCGTAAGGAAATTCGTGACTCATATATTTTTTACGGGCCAATAGTAATGGCACATCTAATGGGGATATGATACCATCTCTCACTGCTTCCATTATTTTTTCCTTATCGGTTTTTGGTTCAACAATTGTCGGCTTCATTACAGGTAATACTCTTGAAGAATCTTTTCCTAAATTGGCTCTTGATGCAGGCATAGCACCTACTAAGCGTTCCGGTGGTATGGGTGCTGTAAAACCACCTTCTCCACCTTCAAATGTTCTTCTTGCAAACGCCTTATCGCTTGGCCTACCGAATCCTCTTACTCCAACATACCCCCTTGGAGTTTGTCGTGAAACATTAGCGGCTGCATTTCGTGTTATGGCTTGTTCCATAGTTGGGCCGACAAAACCTATGTTTTCAGCAGGAAATTGCTTTCCGGGTTCTATATCGTCTATTTCCCACCTTTCGTTTACATGTGAAAAAGGGAGTGGTTTTAATCCAAATCCACTCCCCTGTCCCACATGCTTGATGTCGGCTTCTCCCATTAACTTAACAGCATCTACAGGGGGTACCTGTCCGGGCAAGATGTTCCCTTCTTCATCATAATACGGCCCTTCAGTGTGATACTGCCAGTCATGTTCGGGTATCGTAGTTTGCCGACTATAGTAATCACGCAAAAATGGCATTACTTCGTGATTATCGTGCATCCCGATGGCAGGAAACTCACGCATAGCGACACCACTTGCTAACGCACCTTCAAGCCTCATACCCTCTAAAAATTTCCTTCCTGTTTCACCCGGATTGTGTTTTTCTCTTTGTCTTTCTTCCACAGACGAATCTCGCTCACGCTCAATAAGGGGCATTCGCATACCGTACTGTTCGGGTGACATTAACCCCAAGTTTTCATCCCCCAACACCGCTTCACGAATTTGTTGTTCGGTGGGCATAGGTGGGCGAACTGCCACTTCTTGGCGAGGTACACCGAAATCAGCAAGAGTAGCCTTGCTTATCAGCACCCTCGCCATGATTTTCTTATGAGTGAATAATTTAAAGATATATCCCCTCATGCGTAAGGCATGAGCAGGCGTGTCGCTATTCGCAAAGCACCGCCTGTTGCCGCCGCTGGTGCTGTTGCCGCCGCTAATGTTGTGACGAATGTTGTAGCAGGACAAGCGGCTAAAAAAGTCGCAAAGGAAACAGCAAAACAGACTTTTACTGACAAAATAAAGGACGCCGCCGCTGAACGCATAGCGGGTGCCCCACAAGATGTTGGAAATAAAATTGCTGAGCAAACAAAACAAAGCCAACAGAACATGGAACAGCGTGGCCAGCAAATGGCCGACAAAGCCAAGGCTGGCTCGCAAATCACCACGGGAGAGCCTATGGATATGTCGTGGCGAATGCTGAAGGACATGTATTTTACTTCACCTTTCCGAACACCCGAATACGCTCAATCTCGCCAACGAATCATTGACACGAGCATTGAAAATATGCAAAATCCCAATCTTTTCCAACCCAACCAGCACGGTAAAGTGCGAGCAGGTTTCGTTGAAGACATTCCTAAATTTGATACCCAAGGCAAATCAAACATAAGAGATATGCAGGGGAAAACAGAATACAGGGACACTGCTGATGATTGGACCTCAACACGATTTAATCCCGATTACATGTACGACCAAGAGCACAGTGACCCCAAAAGTTTCCCCGGAATGTACAATATCCCATCCCACCAACTGATGAACGCTCTTGAACAACACATTGATTTTACTGCTCTTCCAAAGTTCAACGAAGAAAAGGGTGGCTCCGACCGAATGAGAGGTGCTGTAAAAAATCTCTTTGAGAGTAAAAGAAGTGGCGTTGGAAGTAAAACAACTCAGCAATATCAGCCACTTCTCCAAGAAATGGCTTCACCGGGCTTGACCACAGTGTTAGAGCAAGACCATGATGTTGACTACGAGCAAATGGTTCGTCCAAAGAATGTTATGCGCCCTAACCTTGATTCCAAAGAAAGTTTACTTGCCGCTAATCGTCAACACAACGAGAACACTCGTGAAGAAAGAGAAAGGCGATACGCCGAAATGCTTGAGCAAAGGCGAAAGAAGGAAGAGGAAGAAGAGGCCGAAAGGAAAAGGGAAGTTGAAGAAAAAAAGAGTCAAGCAGAACAAAGCATGAGAGATGAAACAAAAAGAAAGCGTGCAGATACATTGGCCGCTAACAGGCAGGCTAAAGAGGATGCGGTAAGAATGAAAGATGAACTTGCCACCGCCGAAGAAACGATTGTGAAAGATAAGTTCCTTGATACCGATGAAGGAAAGGAAATAGCAGGCAAGTTTGACAACCTTATGGGTTACCCGAATATGTACACTTACAATAATAAACAGATTTCACCACAACGAATCCGCACATTACCAATTATGGAACAAGCGGTATTCAACCAGTTGGTTGCACGAGGCATTCTCAAATCATCACCAATGGACATGGCTTGGCGTATGCTCAAAGGCGAGTTGCAGTTGCCGCATCAAATCACCGAGGCACTGCGAGGTGACCTCACCACCCTTGACCGGGCGCATAAAATGACCGACACTAACGAAGGCACACTCATTGAGGGTATTCATCCCGACATGGAGCAGGTTGTAAAACTGCTGGCTGAGAAACACATGGGTAATTTGACACCAACAAAACAACGCCCAATCATGCCACTATTTTACGGCCCTCATCATTGAATTTTATTTTGCTCGCTATGAGTGATGCTTCTTTCAATACATTTTCATTTACACCAGTTTCAAAACCCCAAGCGTGTAAATTAACAACCAATGACTCAGTGGACAAATTTGCCCCACTGTTGGTAGCAAACGGACACCCACCAAGACCACCAATACTGGAATCAATCTCGTGAATGCCATGGAAGATGGCGTGACGCACTAATTCCATGGCTCGCCCTTCGTTGCCATTGTGATGCAGGTGGAGTGCTGGTCGCACACCTTCGTTTTTCGCCAATTCACCCACATATTCCATGTCCCGACGAGTCGCTACACCTACAGTGTCAGCAAACACCACAGTATTACCAAACATCTTGGCATCACGAATGCACGAAATGAGAGTGTTGAGGCGAGGTGTGCCGCTATGGGGTGAACCAAATGCCATGCTGATGTACACTCGCACCTTGTCTTTGGGTATTTCTTTCATGAATGTCTTGTACATCAACACAATTTCACTGCGAGTCTTGCCCATGTTGTTGATGTTGAAAGTTTCACACGGACTAAAAACGATGTTGAACTTGTCAACTCCAGCCGCCACTGCACGGTCATACCCACGCTTGTTCATGATTAAAGCGGCACCCCTGTCATACACTTCTTCTGCGTCAGCCATTTGCGGCACAAGTTTCGGGTGAGCAAAACTCACCTCTTCCACATGCTCTAAACCAGCATTGTACAAAGCGGCAATCAGATTTTGTTTTATCGGCGTTTGAATAAAATGTTCTATAGATTGAAGACCGTCACGAGGGCCGACCTCGTACACGGTGATATTCACTGAATCCCTCTCCGCATACCGTTGAAGCAGGCTTGATGAAACTCAGCCTCATCACCTTCTTTGAAAATCTCAACACCTTCACCTAAGTCATTGAACATCCAAACGGCTGTGCCCCACCACACCGTAATGAGTGCCACAAGCAAGTAAGAGAAGAAAAAACCGACCATGACACGGTGAGGCCGGTGCATAAAATAAACTTAACGGCTACTACAATCTGCTTTCAGCGGATTTGTCCGTTAAGGGCATACTTTCGGTAGAACGGAAACCCGGTCGGACGAATCTTGGTTGGCGAGCAGGGTCGCCTCGCTTGCGAGAGCGCATTGGGCCACGGGACATGGGTTCGTTACTCATCGGCACATCCGACTCTTGCATTGGGGGCGCAGGAGGACGAGAAGGTTTTGCGGTAAATGGATTGAATGACTCTTGCTCACGCATGCGTTGGCGTTCACGAATTGGCTCAAGAACATCATCAGCCATTGGCATTCCCATGGTTGCGCCCATTGGCTCGTTCTCGCCAAATGGCTCTAAGCCATGGATAGGCGATTCACGAGGAATTGAAATGTTAGCATAACTGGCCTCTTCATCCATTTGTGGGACACGGGGATTACCCTTTAAGCCACGCCGTGAGAATGCCTCGTTGCTGGTTCGTTGACCGATTTGCTGGCTAAGATTTTCGTCGCCAAGATGATTATCCACTACTTCGTTTATGTTTCTATTCATGTTGTAAAGGCTACCAGCCAAGGGCTTAGCAAACTTTTGATTGAGAAAATCACTTGTCATTCCAGCATCTCCGGTATGCAAATCAATTTTTGATTGAGGGATATTTGCTCGTGATAACTGGTGTTGCATCAATTCTTGCGCTAATTCCATGGCCCTTTGGTTAGGAATACCAAACATTCTCTCAATGTAATCAGAGGCGTGGTGCATGTAATCCTCATCATCGTTTTTGAGTAGTGCCCATGCAGACTCAAAAGGACTGGTCATAGCACGCACAGGGAGTTTTAGTATAAAAAATTGATTTTTGTAATTTTTTTTTGGGAACGCTATGCGTGCCCAAAAGAAGTGCTATGGGATAGCACCTTGCTATGGCTCCTTCTAAGGGGGTGCTATAGGGCCATGCTATGGGGTGGGTGGGCCGCAGTGCCCCACTCTATAGACCGTGGTAC
>UEXM01000266.1_pt1 | contig 58248 bp, 78 predicted proteins | sample 1796661 | NCBI WGS metagenome assembly UEXM01 (sample SAMEA4772469, study PRJEB27181) | metagenome | reverse complement strand
GTATAGCATTAATGTTTATTAGATATACTCTGCTAATAGCCCAGCTATTTTGTAACCCGTAAAAGCTCCAAGAGCCGTTGGTATTGGGAACAATATAAATTTACCTATTGATGTTACATACTTAGGTCTATTAATAACACGACCTACATAAAAATAATACACTAAGTAAGCTATAAGGACTGCTATGTCAATCCTAAGAGATATAAACACTACAATAGTAGACCCTAATATTCCAAACACAAAGTTTTCTATCACTGCGTTACGCATATCTTTCTTAGGTAAAGACTTATATTCTGAGGATATTTTTTTTATGCTCATATCAATTTATTTAATTTCACAACCATCAGCACCACAAGCAATCTCGCCCGCTAGATCTGTTTCATCTTCTACCTCTATTATATTAGTAAGATCAACATTAACTAGGTGCTTCAACCTATCGTTATACTCTTGTTCTGTTATATCTTCAAATGGGGCTTGCATATAAGTACCACCATCATAAGGTAATACAGATAAACCATTATAATGATTTCTGTTTTCCCACATCCATTTACCGGCTTTGTCCCACTCATCAGCTTTCAAAGATACCGTTGCAGATACATTGTGTGTATTAGATCCTTTTCTATGACCTGGTACAACCCACTCTTGTGCAACTTTCTTTATCCTTTCAAGTAAATCAAATGGCGATTCATCTCTAAGTATAGAACCTTTAGGCGCTTTTTGCGGTATACTAATTACAGCCGTGTCGTGAGGTCGGAAATATTCATCTTCTATTAACTCGGGGTGATTCTTAGCAAGGTATTTATACATTGATTCATTCTTGCCTACGCGTATTCTACGGACATAATAATCATTATGCCAAGCATGAATGCCAGAAGAAGTTCCAAGCGCAAGAGAAGTCGTCCCAGCAGGCTTAACGGTTGTTGTGCGTGCCGCAGGATTGATACCAATTAACTTTGCTACTCTTGAATTTTCTTTCTTTACAACTTCAGCGGCTTCACCCATATCATAACCGAGTACAACACCTGATCCAATACCTGTCATAGATACACCAATCAAAGCATCCTTTTCAGTAGTCTCTCTCCATATGCTTCTTAAGTAATGGAACTCGGTATATCCAGCTTGTAGTGTCCCAATAAAAGCAGCATGCTTAACTCTATTATTTAAGTCTTCTTGAGACTCAATATTCGATGCATTAACTTCACACAAGTTGCAAAACTGGAATGGTCTTAAAGCAATCTCACAACAAGGGTTAGTACCCCAATCCTTATCATTATTAAGATATATACCGGGCTCACCTGCATTGCTAAGCTCAACACGTTTCCATAAGTCCATAAAGAAAGACTCAGTTACCTTGTGTCTCATAAGCACAGCTGAGTTGTTAGCTCTACCTCTTTGGGGATTTGATTCCCACCACTGGCCAGATTTACAGCTAATCATTTGATCATCTTCGGCAGAGAATAAACTAATTAATGCAGCACGTCTAATACCTCCAGCCAATACAGAGTCTGCAATATGACATATTATATCATGCACCTCTAACGTGGTTAAACTATCTCCATCAGATTTAGAATCTAATATACCTGTAATTTTGAATATACACTCCTTAAGTGGCTGAGGTCCTGGCGCTTTACCACCTGAAGTAACTAGCTGTGCCCCTTTAGCTCTAATGTCTGAATAATCAAATTGTATATTAGAACTTCTTTTGTCACCCATATAAGACTTCATTAAAACCTTAATGGCATCTGCCCAACCTTCAATAGAATCACCAATTAAAAATCTTTTTGTTCTTTTAACATGAGGTTTACTAATTGATGGCAGCTGGTTAACGTGATGCTGTTGTACAGAATATCCAACACCAGTTCCGCCGAGCAATAAAAACATTGTTTCATTAAAAGAATCAACAGAATCAATAGGCAAGTAAGCACAATTATAAACTCTATTAGGGGATATTTCTATTGGTTTACCACCAAATTGTAATGATCTCATTGAAGGCAAAACCTTTTTATCATAAACTAATTTATATGCCTCATCTATTTCTTCTTTTAAATGAGGATACTTTTTAGTGTGCATCATTTTATTTCTAGTAACAAGCTCATACCAATCTTCTCGTCTATTTAATAGTGGCTTATACTTTGCATACTTCATATACACCGTGATGTCTGATAATATTTTGTTTGATATTTCCATTTTTTATAGTCTGTTTAATATTTCTTTTAATTGTTCTGAAATTATATCTTCTTTATTTTCTTTAATATCTTTTATAAGCATCCACGCTGTAAATATTACTCCTATTGTTGTAATAATTGAAACAATAGATAAAGCTATAAATATTTTAATTGCTATCATCATCTTCTTCTTTTTTTAAGTTTTCTTTTAATTTGTTAAGTGCCTCTTCATAATCTGGCATTAACTTAATTGTTTCTAATGTGCCTACTGATAGATCTTTCATTTGAGCCATCTCATTCATTATGCCTTGCATAACATTTGTTAAAGCTTTAATCTTTTTTTCTACTAGATCTATCCTACTTTGTTTTTGTCCTTTCATTTCTTTATTTATAAATTGATAATGCTAGTTCAATAAATGGAAAGTATAACACATGTGTATTTATATCTCCTTGATCGTATGTTCTAAATCCTAATAAAATTCCAGGATATAATCCCAGCTCTAAATACCAGGCTGCTTCATCTTCGTTTTGTTTCATAATTTTGTTACGTTATATTCTATTTGCTTTTCAATTACTTCTTTAAAAAGAACTTTACCTCTATGGGCTATACTCCATTTAACCCACTTGTCAAATTGCCTCTCAGCATATTTTTTGCGGGCTAGTTCTTTCTGGAATCGAGTATCAATTCTACTGTCCTGTCGCATTCTTTTTGATTTTGTGGTTTATATAATACAATATTAGGCTCTGTTTCTGCTAATAATGATTTGAATAATTTGTATCTTAGTGGGAATGAATCATTTGCCCTGCCTTTTGTTTCTATTATAAAGTTTTCTCCCTCAAAGTCTGGTGTGTATTTTATACCAATAATCTTTTTATTACCTCTATCTCTATATTCTCCCTTACCATTAGATTGCCTTTCATAACAGCATTGGTCAAATTTAAATCCAGGAAGCAACTCAAATGATCTATATTCATATTGAAACTTTATACCAGCTTTTTTCAAAGCTATATACATATACTTTTCAAGACCAGAAGCAAACTTAATCCCGTCGTAAACAACTTTCTTTGCTACGACAGGACCACGTTTCTTACTTCTTTTTTTATACATTTTTTTCATGCGACTCTTTAGCTTTTTGTAAATACAATACAGCATCCATAAGTTCTTCTTGTAAATGATTAAGCCATTCAATAATTTCAGATGGATCATCATTAAGAGTTATGCCGTACTTTTTGTAACCTACATCGGATCTAGATATAAACTTATCTACTACTCGCTCAACAACAGGATCACGAAATTCTATTTCTTTCTTCTTCATATTATTTATTGTCTTTAACAAACGTACCGTTTACCATAGAGCCGGTTCTATTCATAATTACGTTATATGCCGATTTTGTACAGCTTTCAATAGTTAAATTTCTTAAATGAGCAAGATTAGTTAACACAACAACCATATCTCCTATTGCATCAACAACTTCTACCTGATCATCTTTTAATAAAGCCCTAGCTAACTCTCCAGCCTCTTCTTGAAGTTTTAAGTATTGGGTCTTAGCATCTCCCTTGTCATATAAGCCTCGTTCCTTAGCCCATGCTCTAATGTTATTAAACATTTCTAAAGTTTCTGCTTGCTTAAATGGTTCAGGATTATTAATAAACTCTTCATAGAAAGCTTTGTTATATATGTAGCATCTATTAGAATTAAACATAGAAACAGTAATATTCTTAAGAATCCAAGGAATCTTATCGACTGTAAGTTCAAACTCGCCTAAGTGAGTATCCCACTTTAAGCCTATCATATCCATTAAATTACCCTTTAGCTTATTAGCCGGCACGGGAAAAGTAGTTGTTGCCTCAGTTACATTTATTTTCATGTTATTATTATTGATTACATTTTTATATAATTGCCTATCAACTGTATAATTATATTTAGCCTGGAGCTCAACCTCCATTGTAGATATAAAGTCAATATTGTCAGAGGCCATTAGTACTTCGTACTCGCCTTCTTTATAGCCTTGCTGTTCTGTAACTCTACTTTTAAGGTTAGTAGTTACACCTATTTTTTTACCGGGAATGTGATATAAATAATATTTCATAGTTGTTTTATTTACCAACGCTAAGCTCTGCTTTTATAGCAGGATAAGGATTGTAGTTATTTAATTTTATTTCAGTCATATTAGGAATATACAACTCATTAAAGTTAGTCATATTTATTCCATTATTTAATTGTAATGTAGGTAACTTTCTATTTTTTCTTGTTAGAAACTCTTGTGCTTGCTTTATATGGTTGCTATACAAGTGACAATCGCCAAGCTGCCCTATTAATTGTCCAGGTTTTAAGTTTGCACCTTTAGCTAACAATTCTAATAATAACCCATACATCATAATATCGTAAGGTAAACCTAAGAACACATCAGCAGACCGCTGCATCCACAATAGACTTAAAGTTCCATCATTAATAAAAACTTGAAAAGCATAATGACAAGGAGGTAAAACCATATCATTCATCTCGTGTGGAGCCCATGAGCTAACCATAAGACGTCTTGAACTTGGATCTTTAATAATATTAGCCACAAGAGTTTTGAGCTGGTCTACTCCATTAAAATCGCGCCATTGCTTTCCGTATACTGGGCCTAATGTTTCGTCTATTCTTCCAGAACGGTTGTAGTCTGGTCTCCAGTACTTAACACCATTATCCTCTAAATATTTTAAGTCTGTTCGACCATTTAATATCCAAAGCAATTCTGTTCTTGCTAAGTTAAAAAATACTTTCTTGCTAGTCAAAGCTGGAAAGCCTAAAGCCATATCGTGTTTAATTGTTTTACCAAACAAAGCTTTTGTGCCTGTATCTGTTCTATCTGGCTTTTCAGCGCCATTAGATAGTATATCGGCTAATAATTTTTTATATTCATTTTGCATATTTATCATAGTAGTATGTATAATATTCGTGTAACTTTGCCCATATAATATTTTTTTTATATATATATGGAGACTTACTTATTTTTCCTGCGATGCTAATCTCTATACCCCACTCTCCAGGTCTTATTGGAACAACACAAACAAATATATTGTTTTTAATACACCAAGCACTCGCTTTATACTCTTTTGAAGTAATAAAGTACTTACCCATGTCCCACGCCCCCTTTCCTTTTATATTTGGCATTATTCCCAGGGCATAGGTTCATTAACAACTGTATCTGATATGTGTGGAACATAACATCCAGAATTTGGCTCCCAAGTAAAATTAGCCGATGCCCCATTCTCACCAAGGTTTTGAAACTTTATTTTTAAAACTTTTACTTTAACAGTTTTAGCTTCGTAATCTCTATGCACCAACAGCCCATGATAGCTAGCATCATACCATTCACCACCACCCTTAATGTTATACATTGTAGGTTCTTCAATTTTACCATCTTTATCTTTGTACATCTTAGTTGGGTGAGCAACAATAAAAACAAGTACATCATATTTCTTAGCAAAAATTTCAATCTTCATTAGATATTCCATAGTATATCTATTAACATCTTCTGTCTTGCAGTCAACATCTCTTACTTTATTAAACGGGTCAATAACTAAACATTTAATTCCTTTCCGCTTTACTAGCTCAGCCCCCTTGCGTAATACAGATTCTAAAGTATACTTCTCCATATCTATATGAAAATAATTACTATTGCAATGATCCGCTACTTGTTCCCATTTATCCCCTCCAATATCTGTAGCAGAAGGCATACCCTCCCAAGTTTTTCTCATTAGCTTATGTGCATGCAAATAAGTAGGTTGATTCTCTGGCGAAGCAAAAGCCGTCTTCCATCCATAATTTTTATTATATCCCACAACCATTTGGTCGACAAAATCAGATTTCCCGGAAGAAGGTATGCCAGTGACAGTAATAAACTGACCAGTATAAGTTGAGAATATGCTATCAAAATTTGGTAAGCCGATTTGAAATCCAGGTTTAAAACCGTTACGTACAAAATCCGTAATATCATCTTCAATATCTTTAAATGTAGTAACATTTTCAAGCGGAACAGGCGAAGCTTTTCTAATCCTATTAGCGAGTTTATCTTTATCATATTTTAATAAATATTCATTAGCATCTTTGCAGTCATCAAAAGTAGCTAGATAACAGATCTCAGCACCAAGCCTTCTAACTAATTCCTTTTGTAAGGCTTGCCCGGCTTCATCAGAATCTACTGCTAATATTATTTTTTCTTTATCCTCAAAGTAATCAATACAAGAGTCTAAGTAATCTAAATTGTTATTGTTGAGCGTTGCTCCATTAGGCACTGATATTGCGTTAGTTATACCAGCTTCGTGTAGTGCTAAGACGTCCATCTCACCTTCTACTATAATACATTCAGGATGACCTATTATACTATCAATATTATAAAATATTTTTTCAGCTCCTTTATGTAATTTAAAATTCTTTCTACCATCTCTAGACTTAATGTTGGTTAACTCCCCACCCATAAAGTAATTGAACTTAATAACGTTTTCTGTTTTACCAGTCTGCGGCATAAATTCTGTGCCTTCATTAATCTTAAGATCTTCTAGTGTTTTCTTAGATATACCTCTTTTTTTAAACCACTCCTCAACTTTAGTTCCAGGTGTTTGTAGCACGTAAGGTTCAGGCTTTAAGTATACTTTTTCAGCTTTGCCTTTACGCTTATAGGTATGTAATTGAAAACTACTATTGCAATTATGACAAGTTCCAAGTCCACGCTCCCAATCATAGCTAGCACACTTAGCTTTTTGGTTTTTAGCTTTTCTATTGGCGGAACACAGAGGACAACTCCCCTGTGTTTTACCCGCTTCAAGATCATACTGGTTAAACTTATCAATCTGGAAACCATTAATTTCCGTATGTTCTATATTCATTTAATTTAATTTAAGTATTAATAATCTGAGTCTTCTAAACAATTTATACATATATCGGAGAAGTCATAATCACTTTGAATCATATCATCTCCGCATAATTCGCAAACTGTCATTAGAATGGTAGATCATCTGATGGAGCTGGAGCAGACTGTCTTGCAGGAGCAGGTGCTTGTTGACCTTCTCTAGGAGCCGCAGCTACATTATCACCATTAGTCCAAACAACTTTTACATTACCTAAATAAGTCTTAGCTGATTTAGCTTCACGCTCTTCCTTGGACTGAGCAATCGTTATTGGTCCTTGATTACCAAACTGATCTACTTCATCGTTTATAACAATACTTATTGGTAAGTACTTACCTTTCTTACCTTCGATGATTTTACTTTTATCAATATTATTTAAATTGATACTTGCATTAATAATTGATGCCATAATTTTAATTGTTTTTAATTTATATTAAGGGGTTAAAGTTACAAAGTTTTTGATATAAAGAATTGTTTTGGTTCAAAATCTTCTGTTTTATAAAATAGATCGTAAATATTGCTAGCTGCTATAACTTTATTATAGCCTCTTTCATAAAAAGCTTCTGAGCAATCAAATAAACCTATCTGATGAGTTGTTTTATCTACAACTAAGAAAATCATATCATATCCAAAGATATGTTTATATATGTAAGCTTGACTGTCGTAGTTATATTTTTTAGCACTATATTGGAATGAATTAATATCCCCAGTAGTTTTTAAGTCTATTATAAGTTTATCATCGTGATTAAGTATATCAGCTTTACCTTTCCAAAAATTACCTTCTATTTCCGTTATACCAGGCACTTCATAATCAACATTACCACGAATTAAGCTAGTACACACATCGTTTTCTAAAACTTTTTCAATCATAAGGTCTATCTTATCTACCTCGTGTTGTAATAAGCATATCTCGCCTCCAGATAATTCTTTATAAGCCTTAGTATTCCTAGTGGTAGCGTCGATAATTTTAAACTTCTTAAGTTTATCTGGTTCAAGTATTGCTACGTGGAAGTAACTACCTATTACCAAAGCGTTTGACTTAATTATGTCATTGCCTAAAGCAAGAGGGTTATTCATTAAAGTACTTATATTAGAGTTACTTAAGAATTGTTTACCGAAGTCTCCATAGTAATCTTCGTCGTTTTGTAGACGTTTAAGTATTTCTTTTTTATTTTTCTTGTCCATATTATAGGGTTGTTAGTTCCGATTCAACTTCTTTAGACAAAGAATATTTAGCTTTGATTGCCTCAATTTTACCACCTGATTTTATGTATTCTTTTGCTTTAGCAAATGCAGGATCTTTAGTTGTACTTAAGGATGCTTTAGTAGAGCTGCTTTTATCGTGAGTATTGCTAGCATCACTATCTGCAGTGTCATCTATTAAAAATAAATTACCTAAAGCATATTTTTTGCCATATGATGAAGCACTACCAAACTTTTGAGGCATTTGCATACCTTTTTGAACAAGATCGATACCAACAATAGCACTTGAGTGTATAGCATCACTACCATCTGATATTGTTGCAGTTACTTCTAATACAGGGAATGGGTCAGTACTTATTAAAGTTTCTTTTACTACAACAGAAACGCCGAGGTCCAATAGGAATGGTTTTGTTGCTTCTAAAATGTCTTCAGCAGATCTGAAGTAATACTTGCCAAAAGAATTATATCTACTCTTTTTGGATTTGAACTTAGTCTGGACAGTTGCCAGTTTCTCATTTAATTTCATGGATATATAATTTATTATTGTTTACAAATTTAGTTATTTTATTTGAATTATCAATTATAAATAATCAATAACTTGCTCGTGATCAACTTTATCTACAAGTGAATTAACTGCTTGTTTCTTTAGCTCTGAAACTCTTACGTGATTACTGATACCTTTAAGCCCTAATATATGAGCTATCTCTTTAGCCGAGTGCTTCTCACAGTCTAGTCCATAAGATAATCGTAATACTTGATATTCATTTATTGTTAAATGTTTCTGCATTAATCCTTTCAAATAAGCATTTAATATATTAATATTATATGGTTCTGACTTGTCAACTATATTATGGTATAGTGTGTTACCATCTTCATCCATATTTACGGCATCGATACTTAAGAATATAGAATTAAAAAACATCTGTACCATACTTTTATCATCTGGATTTTTTCGCATCTGACTTCTTTTATGCTCTGGTATTTTAATTCCTCCACTATTCATATCTATTCTACGTCTAATTGCTCCTTTAATTCTTTTACTAAGAAATGACTTTAAAGTCTTTTCAATATCTTCAGATTCATTAAGCTTGTTGTAATCTAACTTATCTGTTGCTCTGATTAAAGCTTCAGACCCGATCTGTATAAGATCATTTATAGTTAGTATACCACTAGCTTGCTGTGATGTAGCAAACTTTCTTGCTAAATTTTCTACTAAAGGTAAGAACTTTATTATCATTTCATCTCTACTATATTCATTCCATAGTTTATCGTCTGGCATAGATTTTTTTAAATCTTCTTTGTACCGAATGTAATTTGTTACACTGTATTTTTTCATAGGGCTATTAATTATAACATAGCCAGACTCAATCTATAATCCCTGATTTAATAGTTCTTTTTCTTTTTTTAACTCATTACTCATAGTCCTATAGATCGTTCTTGTACTGCAAGATAACATCTTTGCAAGGCCAGTTATTGTTATTTTATTTTTATTATCGTTAATCTCCAGCATACATTCATATATATTATCTTGATTTATTTGTTTACTTCTACCTATCATTTTGCCAACTATACTTAACTTTTCTTTTTTAGTTAATCCACAGAATGGTTTAAAGATTATCTTTCTAATCTTATTTTTAGGCTGTATATCTAAATCACACATGCTAACTTCATATATAATATTCTTTAGAATATATTCTGACACTTCAAATGTAACAAAACCATTTGATTTAATACAAATAAATTTTGCTAAACTATTTAACTCATCTTGATCCATGTCAGAGTTGAGATACCATAACACTAATAAATGCCATTTAAGAGACTTAAACGTATTAATCTTTGCATCTGTTCTAAATAATTCAAAACACTCATATGTGCCATTCTCGTAGTACATACCCCAGTCATAGACTGTTGTTGGTTCATCTGTTATTGGATGCCTCCTGTAAATTATACGTCTTCGATTTAAATAATCGAGGTTTCTTTCATGCGACATTAGCCTGTTACTCTTTATATATAATACCTATTGTCACACTTTTTATTGTAACAATATTTTTATATTGTTTGTTTACATTTTTATTAAAGATAATCTTCGATTATATTTTTTAAATAACATTATTTCAGTAAACATTATCTTATGATTTATTGCACCATTCAGAATAATATATTTTAATTCTTTTATACGATTTTCTAAAAACCATATATGATGTCTTACCCTGCAATACTTTTTATTTTTCATAATTATACTTTTCATTAAAATCCGATGTATTTAATATCGTTTACTTGTCTGACTATGATCTCGTGAGAATGATCACAGTACATTATTGCAAATTGCTTAGCTTCATCTAATGACTCTTTAAGTATAAATGTTACTTCGTCATTATTATATATCATAAATTTAATCATAATCTATTATAGTTAAGTTTAATTCATTAGCAACATAATTAATATGCTTTGAGGTTGTTGGGCTTGAAGACATACCTCTTACTCTCCATCTTAATTTATATAACTTGTCGTCTTTTATCTCAGCTACATGTGTGTCGTAAGAATATATATCATTACCAATTCTTGTTAAATTTTGTTTATATCTATTAAATTTTCTCATAACTTATAATTTTCTTTAACTGCTTTTATTGTTTGTTTAATTTCTTCTGCTAGCTCAAACTTTTCTTCTGATATCAAGGTTAATTGCATACTATAAAGTTCATGCAGCTTATTTAGCACCCGCTCATTTTCAGACATTGTTTGTTCTAAAGGGTGTGGACTATACGCAATATCTACACGGTTATCTATATTAGCATAGAATTCTTTATCTAACTCACGTTGTTTATTGTCTATTGCTTCAATAATCATTTCAGTTAGTTGTCTCATTTGTTTTTCAGTCATTCTAAAATGGGTTTTTAGTAAATATTTTTTCATCTTTATTAGCTACTGAGTGTTTATCACCAATGTAATAATTCCAGTAAGCTTGAACACTATCGTTTGGTACTTTATATTCATCAGGCATACACTGTGGAGGCTCTGAAAAGGATCCGCCAAGAGGCATGCCAACTGGACAGTTCTGTAAAGATGCGAAACATTTTTGAATACTTAAGTGTATTTTGCCATATCTTTTTGTATACTCATTACCGAGGGCTAACATATGATTGAATAACCAATAGTATTGTCTGCTATTTTCTCGTGCCCATATAGAGGATGGGTGGTTGTAATGTGCTTTTTTATATGGTATATAAGTAGCATCGTAGCCTAAGGTTTCAGCATAGTGGTGGTGAGCAGTAGATAGCATTTGAGCGGACTCAAGTATCATTTTAACAACGTGCTTATTGTACTGAATGTTAGCAGCTTGCACAGGATCTTTGTGTAGGTAAAATATATTCATTAGATTTAATTTATATTCATTATTATTATCAATATTAGATCGTATTTTGTCTGCAACCGATCTTATATAGTGTATAGCATAGCATTCCCAATTTGAAACAATTCTTTTATTTCAGGATTTAATTGTATAATAGATCGAATATCGTATGCTGTTTTTTTCTCTATAGTAGATAAAACTTTAGTTAGATTATTACTATGGATTACGGTTGCATGATCCCTGTTTATAATAGAACCTATCTGTTTAAATGTGGATCTAGTATATGTTCTCGCTAAGTGGCAGTATACTTGTCTTGCAATTACTAAGTGCCGCTCTCTACTCTTTCCTTTAACGTCATCTGGTTCTACTCCGTAATATGTGCATACCATATATAACACGGTATTTAATATTTGTTTTTCTTTATTCATAATGTTCTTATGTTAGATATATTTTGACGGTTATATAAATTCCAATTAGAGGATGTCTCGTAACCTATAGCCCAGTATACATCGTCGTTTAGTAATTGTAGCATAGTTGCTTGTTCTTTTGTTTTGTGTGGGATCTTACAGTCTTTTATAAAGTGGATAATTATATCACCATTATTATTTGCACCATAAAATACCCATGTTTTCTTTTCGTTATACATTTTTATTTTGTGTTACTTGGTTATATAATTCTTCAGCTATGTCTTCGTACGTTTCTATTCCTTCTGGTTGACAGTTCTCTTCTACAAATAACTGTATTTCATCTCTTAATGAATCTTCAAGGTACTCAGCTTTAGTAGCAAAATAATCTATTGTGTCTTGATTAAACGCTACCTTCATCTTCTTCTTTGTTTACTTTGAATAAAGTTTTAAGGTCATTATATAGTGATTCAGCAAAATAATCTTGATTCTTTAGTACTTGCATTGAATCAACATATACCATATTATCGCGGTCTATTTCGAAATTAAACTCACAGTCGCAAGGTTCTATTTCGTTTATATCTTCCATGTGATTTTGTATCACCTCATATATCTGGTCTAGTATCTCATCATCAATCACTGGTTTGTTTATATCTTGTAACTCATTGATTAACATTGCTTTCTCATTATTATGTCTTTTTGTACTAATATCTGATTCAGTAATAAACACATCAATCTGAGCTAATCTTTTTTCTATTTCTTCTCTAGTCTTTTGCATGGTATTATTATTTAAAATTAATTGTTATTCCGTTACATTTTAGGTTAATCACGTTTGTGGTTTTGAATGATCGGTAACCTCTGTTATTCATATCGAATACGGTTATTAGATCTCGCTCTTCATCAGAGAACTTTTTTGTGCCGCCACGTAGGTGGGATTTTACTCCCAGCCTAGCGACCATTTTACGTGTTGATCCATCTTTCTTGGTAAATGTGATACTAAATATATTAGTACCGACAAAGCTTTTTAGGTTATTTATCTTCATTATATCTTGGTCTATCTTTAGCAAAACTTTCGTCTTTAATTGTGAGTTCTTGTAATTTAATTGCAACATAGGTAGCAATGTCTTCATAGGAGTAACCTATTTCAAGTAGTGGTTCGAACTTTCTCATTGCCCACTCAGCACTGTGTGAGCCGTCCATAGCTTGATCCATCATATGTGTAGTTTTTAGCTGAGCTAATATTACATTCATTTCTGTTTGTTTCATAGTATTTAATTATTTAATGTTCATATATATTATCAATAAGTTTGCGTATTTAGTCTGCAACTCTATCTTCGTTTATTGTTTCAGCTAATTCGTAGTAGTTTACGTTAGACAAGAAGGATCTTGCATAGCTAGCAGCGAGACAATCTTTTTCAACTGTATTGTTGAAGACAACGTCGTTTACAATTTCTTCAAGAAGATCTGCAGTTACTTCTTCATCAGCATCCCATTCGATGTCTCCTAATATCTCTAGCATTACTCGCCACGTTTCGTAGTTAAAGTAACCATTGTGTTTTTTATTTTTCATAGTATTTAATTATTATTTGTTTCAACTAACTCGTAGTAGTTTAGAATTATTATCAATCAGCTCTTCCATTTCTTTTACAGCTAAAGTTTTAAATCCAAACTCACCAAACTGTTTCTTAGCCAATTTATCTGCTTTCTTTAGATCTATGATCTGATCTAATTGGTCGTCTCTTAATGAGAATAATCCCATTTCACCAAACATGTTACCTGCTAAAATATCAGCTTTTTGATATGGACTCCATAGATCTGATTTATTTTTCATAGTATTTAATTATTATTTGTTTCATTATTATTAAAGTATTTTTCTTCAATATATTCGACCTCCTCCCACATTTCTAGACCTTGCATCATTGCCCAGACGCCATCAGGATCCGAAATATTAACTAGCTCTTCTACGTATTCTTTTGTTAATCCCATTTTTATTTATTATTTGTTACATATTTATTATCATTGCGGTGCCGTATTTAATCTGCAACCGATTATTCGCCAACAAAGTATTCGCTTAGATCGAATATAGAGTGAGCATACTCCTTGCCTGAAGAGCAATTAGTTCGTTTGCACTTTACTAGATGGACTTTATTAGGTTCTGCAATTTTAGCTAGTTCTATAATAGCCCATTTATCTGTGTATACTATTTCCTTATTGCCTAACATAGTTGTACCTGTTGCATAAGTAGAGTCAGTTAGTAATTCTGAAAGATACTCAGTTGCTTTGTCAACGCTAAGATTCTGTACATAGGGTCTATCAGATAGATTTTGGTGCTGCACTTCTATATAGTCAGCTAATTCTTTGTTTAAATCAAGGTAAGAACCTTCACCGTGTAGCTTGTTATATAGCTCTTTAAATCCTTCATATTTGCATCGTTTGCCGTTTATACTAAACTCAAACCCCACATCCTGAATTTCACACGAAAATAGCTTGTTACTTAAATCCGCTATTTCAAATTCATCTGAGTACACCTCTACATCTACTTGAAACATACCATAGTCTACTTTGTACGTAGTGGTGTATTGGCAACTCTGCTGCTCACTTACTTTTTTAATCTTTTTCATAGTTATTTATTTATTAATTTTAGTGGAAGCAAGGGGAATCGAACCCCTCATAAATACTATCCCAGTAGTATTTACTACCATAACCTCCGGAAGTTAATAACTCCCTGTATGTACTGTTTGTTAATCCATAACACCAGATTTCGTGTTATTTCAGCTACCACTTGCATAGTAGGTAGGTAGCTTTCACCTGCGGCTTTTATTACCGACTTTTGTAAGACATCGTTTTTACTCTTTACCCCAAGGACAATGTTTATTGTAGAGGTCATCGACCGCTTCTTGATCTGGTAAGGTCTTCATGTACTCTCTAAGTCGAGTGTATTCCGCATTCCCCGCCTTGTACTTGCTAAAATCGTCAGCCATATTGAACCACCAATCAAAGTCCTCTAATCTACTTTCTAACTCCTTCATTCTATTAAATTTTAAATTCATATTTATTATCAATTCAGTAACGTTTTTTGTCTGCAAAGAGTGTAACTATATTTCAGTATAAAAATACCTTCAAATAATAGTGTTTAGATAACACACACTCTCTCTCTGTTTAACCTTTGGAAAAGTGTGACATTAGCTTATTAAGTTAATAATATAACAGGCTATCGTCGCAGTTTTTTTGGTTAGAAATCGCACCCGTCGATCTCGTCATCTACCCATTCTTTCTCTAGTACACCGAGTTGACAGTAATCCATACCGAACTCACTATTTGCAATATCGTCTCTAATTTCCTCTAAATTCATTTTGTTTAATTTTCGTTACACATATATTATCATTACAGTGACGTATTATTTCTGCACGGTGTTAACCTTCCAGATCTTCGTATTGCACCTTTTCTCCTTTGTTTTCGCTATTCATAAACTCTTCACCGAACATCTTCTTCATAAACTCGTCTTTCGTATAGAATTTTTCGTTCATTATATAGAGATTGAAGGTACCAACAGTGAGTACATCGTAATAGCCGTAGTGCTTTAGTGAATTTTCCATTTTTTATTTATTTAGTTATTTATTCGTTACATATATATTATCATTTAGGTGACGTATTTTGTCTGCGAACCTATTGATCCGCTTTCACCGTATAGCATATAGCACGGAGCGCAGCGGAGTCTACTCTTTCGACCTTATTGCAGGGCCAGACCGTATAGCATTTAGAGAAAAAGGGGAGTTTCACCCCATTATATTGCTATTTTCTTATTGTTCTTAGCAATCCTTCTAGACCCTCTATCAACCCCATCTTAGTTACATTACCTGCTAAGTACTGGTTTAGATTGTCAATCTCCGCTAGTACATCGGAGCGATATTCTATTTGTTTTTGGGATTTAGTACATTCTTCTAGATAGCCTAGGGCTAACTCTTTTTTTATTTCATATACGTCCGCGTCTTCAATCTCTTCATCTACCTCAGCTATAATAGAGTCATAAAAGTGATCGCCGATTACATCATCTAATCGATCCGCGATAGCTATTACTTGTTCCCGTGTTAATGTCATATTACTTTTCATAACTTTTTTTGTTTGTTTAATTATTAACTTTGTTACACATATATTATCATAATAACTACGTATTTTGTCTGCGAACTATATATACCGAAAATGCTATATGCTATACAGCCTTCGGCTGCCCTCCCCGCGCTCCGCGCTGGTCGTATTTCAACTGTTGCAAAAATCGCAACAGTTGCCTACAGCCCTGGCTATATTGCAGGTTAGGTGAAGTCCGCGTGCTCAAGGCACTCCCCGCAGAGGCTTCTGTCGCTCCACCAAGAGTCCGCGCCGCAGCAGTCGCTTAGGATTTCCTCGTCCTGGTCGTCATCCGGCTCGTCTGTGAGCTCGAAAGCTTCTTGGAGTGTCTTTACTAGGTCTTTGACCTGTGCTCTATTCAGAGTCGTGCATGTGATCCCGTGTTGGGTAACACCGTTTTGGATCGTTATCTGAAGTTTTGTCCCGGCTGAGCCTCCTGAGAACCTTGTCAGGCCCATGGTTGCTACGGTTGTAAAGGGTGTGGTTGACGTTGCAGGCATTACACTTGCAAATTTCTTTAATTCTGTTGCCATTTGTCTAATTTTAATGGTATATACTTGATTAATTGTACCCCGAGGGGTGCTAAGATTACTTTTCAGTAACCTCAGCTTCGATTGCTTCACGCTTGCCCAGATGCTTTACTGTGCTCGGCATGTCTGTGCTCTGTGACCAGTATTCTCGCTTTGCCCAGCATGGCATCAGGTTGAGTCTCGGCAACATCGCTTCCAACACCTCGTCGTGGTTGTACGTTACTCGCACACTTGGCTTAGTCTTAGTCGGCTTAGTGTCGAATGTTATTACTTGGTTACGTCCCATCCAACTCTTGCGGACTACGAAGTTCTTTCTGAACACTGGTGGGTAGATTACGGCTTTCTCTTCGTCACTTAACTTACTTATTGCTTTTGCAATGATCTCTTGATTACTCATAATTTTAATTATTTAATTATTAACTTATTAACTTACTTACACTATTATTATCAAATACACTACGTATTTTGTCTGCGAAATTCTTTACTTACATTGATCGTATTCTTATCATTTGTTACACTATTATTATCATGTCAACCACGTATTATGTCTGCGGTGCTATACACCCCCTCCGCTTCGCTCCGCTCGCTGCGCTCGCTGTCGTGTGCTGCCCCAGAAAAACTCAAATATGTGGCAGGAAAATCGTAAAAACCCGGTATATATACGCCGATCCAGAAAAAACCTGGGGGGCTGGGTAAAATGAAAATCATTTCCTTTTTGAAAATTTGTAAAAAAATATATGTATAACCCCAAATATCTCTATATCTAACCCAATATCTCTACATCTAACTAAATATCTCTATATCTAAAAAAAATTTTTTTAAAAAAAAAATCAAAACGCCAGGTAGTGTGACGTTAGGTTATTAAGTATATATAATAACAGGCTATTGTCACGTTTTGTCTATGTAAGTATTGTGTTTCCTGTGTAACTATTTATAAGTATAGAACACAAAATTAAACATCGATAATATGGCTAAGCCTCGTAAACCCGGTGGACCTAAACAGAAGTTAAGTCCAGGTGCTAGAAAAAGAAAAGAAGAGAGAGACTTAAAGTATGCTCTTACGGATAGGCGAACGAAGATGAAGGCGGAGAACCAAAGAAAGAGAAATAAGGCTAAGAAGAACGGCGTGAATATAAAGGGTAAAGACTACGATCACGAGGATGGTAAGTTTGAGTCAGTAAAGCGTAACCGTGGTAATGACGGTAACGGAACTAAAAAAGAAGGTAAAAAAATAAAGAAATAATGGCAATAAATTATACATACCCAGTAAAGGGCCAACCCGTAATAGAGGATGAGTTTTTAATTGTAGACACACAAGATGGAAACGCAACAAAAAGAGTTACAGTAGATAGTATTTTAGATTTAGGGTCAGGAGGCGATATAGGAGTTAGCACATTCCAAGCTACTGATGGTATTTTTATAAATTACTCCCCAAATGATCCTGTCACAGGGACAGTAACATTGACAGGGGACTTATCTGCAACGGGAACTCCTGGTGCAACTAATTTTTTAAGGGGTGATAACACTTGGTCAACTGCTATTAGAGAGGTTAATCCAGGAATAGGGGAACCAATAGCGGTAAGCACGACAGATGGAATTGCTGAATTGAGTTTAAGTACAGTACCGACTACAAAAGGTGGTACGGGATTAACAGCTATAGGTACACCGCATCAAGTACCCACTGTAAATGAAGCAGGTACTGCTTTAGAGTATAAAGATACTACTATTATAGAAACGGTAAAAAATGATACCGTATCAACAATCCTTAAAGGAACACCTTTACACGCTACAGGATGGAATGAGTCTGAGGGAGTTGCTGAGGTTGAACCTGCTAACGCTACTAATGGAACTACTGATTTAATGCCTTGTATTGGCCTAGCGGAAAACGATATTCCAGCAGGACATATTGGTCATTCACTAATTGTAGGAGTATTAGATGAAATCAGAACAAACAATTATGGTGTAGATGTAGGGGATGTACTGTATGTAGCACCAGGCGGAGGACTTACGGGTACAAGACCAACAGGAACTAACATTATTCAACCTGTTGCTGTTATATTAAAATTAGCAGGTCTTGGAGCAGGTGTACTTCAAGTGGCTACGGTGAGTCAAGGGGCTAGTATACCTAATGTACCAAATTCACAAATCATTGTAGGTGACGCATCTAATGTGGGGCAGTCAGTTGCAATGTCAGGTGAAGTTACCATATCTAACACAGGTGTTACTGAGGTAACGGGCATTGATGGTAATGTATCTATACAAGGGTACAGCCCAGTAGAAACCTTATCTGACCCCGCTGTTTCACTATCAGATGAATACTTTGGTAAAACATTAGTATTATCAGCAGCAATAAATACAGACTTTAGCATAACAGATTCTTCTGATATTGCTGTTGGAACAGAAGTCAACCTAATAAACCCTTTGTCTCAAATTACAGTAGGTGTAACATCTGGAACTTTTTTAAATGGTGGCACAGCAAGCGTATTAATAACAGAAAGATACGGGCAGGCTACAGTAAAGAAAATAGCTGATGATAATTATGTAATATACGGAGACCTAGCATAAAACAAAGATACAATATGGTAAACCCAATATATCAACAAGACGAGGAGTTACTACTAAACCCATTTGGGTCTAAGTACTTACCTTCAGGGGTATACACGGATGTAAACTCTAATGAGTTTATTGTCCAGGAGGACACTGTTATATCAGTACTTACAGGTGGGGATGCTTCTATATCTGAAAACAGTATTGACTACAAGACATCAATGAACCTTAGTGGCGTTACACTAAAGAAGGGGGCATTAATAGTTGCACCTGTAGGTGAAGCGTTTAAGAGTATAACTATTGATAGTGGCTCTATAATGGCTTACAACTGTGTTGTTGGCGGAACAAAGCCTGGCTCTTTTGTTGGGCTATTAGATGATTACCCTGATGCTGTGGCAGCTTATTCGCTAAGAAAACTAAGAGCTGACTATGCAGGTTCAGCTATTCAAGTAAGAATTGATACAGCAACAAATCCTCAACCCACTTACGATATAGGGTTTGATTCAGATGGAAATTTAGATACAGCTGATTTATTATCTAAAGCAGGTTCTGATGATGCTCACGTTTCTGTTTGGTATGACCAAAGCGGTGGAGGTAATGACGCAACGCAAGGTAGCGCATCTGCACAACCACAAATTGTAAATAGTGGTAGCATTAATTTACAGAACGGGGAACCCTGCGCTGTGTTTGATGGAGTAGATGACTTTTTAACTTTAGGTGTCGGTAACTCATTAGATTACTCAGAAAATAATATTTATTCATTTTCGGTTAATAAAAATAACGGGTCAGTAAATGGCAGAATATGGGCAGACGACATAATAGGTACGCAGGGATATATAATTAATAGACCATATTTAGGAGTTAATGGAGTTTTTATAAACGATGGTGACGGCTATGAGTCTGCAAGTAATACGCCTGCAACAAGTGGCGTAAATTCATTAAGCACTTTGGCATTTAATGGCACTACTGGAATTGCAATAAGTCGACAAAACGGAGTACAATATGAATCAAAAACAGTAAGTAACTGGGCAGGTACTATTGGCTCTAGTGGTTCAGCAGGTTTTGCTATTGGTTCGGGAGCAGATGGAGGTCAATATTTTGACGGAAATCAACAATCTTTAATTATTTACACCTCAAATGAAGCAAGTAACCTAAGTGGCATAGAAACAAATATTAATAAACACTATAATCTATATTGGGATGGCAGCCAAGCAGGATTACTAGATGACTATCCTAATGCTTCAGCAGCCTACTCTTTAAGAGCATTGAACTCAGCATACACAGGAGCTGCGATACAAGTTAGGAAAACAGTTGATAATACTACCTCTACTTTAGATATTGGTTTACTTTATGATGGTAGTTTAGACACAGATTCTTTGCTTTCTTTTGCAGGTTCTAATAATGTTTTTGTTTATAAGTGGTATGACCAGAGTGGTAATGGTATTAATGCAACACAAACTAGTGCAGCAAGACAACCTATAATTGTAAGCAATGGAGTGGTAAATGAGTTAAACGAAAGACCTTCTATAAAATTTTTAGCTCCTTTCTTAACGGACTTAAATTTATCACAATATCCATTTACATCAGGTGGAAGTGCAACAGAAAAGTCAATATTTGCAGTGGCAGAAAATGATTCTACGGTGAATCAAAATTTATACAACATTGCAGACGCAAGAGATATTTACGCATTAACATATAATCGTTCAGGTAATAACACCTATGGTTTTGTAGGTGCAAATTATGGAACAATAGGTGGAAATATTACAGGGCAAAATATAATTAGTTCTCTTGCTATAAGTCCGAGTTCTAAAACATTTAACAACACAGTTGAAGGAGTAAGTAGCAACTTAGCTAGGTCAAACTTTCATGAAAAAAGTATCGGCTCAAGAGGAAGTTATTTCGCAATGGATGGAAATATTCAAGAAATGATAATGTACGAATCAAACCAATCGGCAAACAGAACAGGAATAGAAACAAACATTAATAATTTTTACAATGTATATTAAAGGAACAGAGGCGGAGTGCCTTGCGTATGACGCTGAAGTAACAGCAGGTGAAAACTACACAGGTGGAACAATTAGATGGGCAAAGCCTATAGAAATTGATGGATACCATTATATGATAGTTCACGATAAATACCCAACAACACTAACGACTGTTACAGAACTACCTGCGATAGAAGACGAAATAATTTAAAAATGGCAGGTAAAGGTGTAATACAAAATAGACTTTCTCAGCCCTTGGGTTCTAAGTACTTAAGTGCGACTGACCACACGGAGGTTAATTGCACTGAGTTTGTCACTCAAGAGGATACAATTATAACATTGCTTGAGGGTGGAGATGCTTCTGTGACTGCTACTGATGTAGACTACAAGTCTTCAATGAATCTTGACGGGGTGACCCTTAAGAAGGGGGCGTTAATAGTGTCTCCCGCAGGGGAAGCATTTCAAAACATAAACATTAGTGAAGGCTCTGCATTGGCTTACAACTCTGTATTTAAAGGTGAGAAGCCTGGACCTTTTGTTGGACTGCTAGATTTATATCCAAATGCTTCGGCTGCTTATTCTTTAAGAAAACTAAGAGCTAACTATGAAGGAGACGCTATTGAAGTAAGAAGAAGTGTTGGTACTCCAGTCAATCAAAACATCGGTTTTAATAGCGATGGAGAATTAGATACTGCTGCTCTACTTGCTTTTGTTGGTTCAGGCGATGGATTTGTAGTAACTTGGTATGACCAAAGTGGGGGAGGTAATGACGCAACGCAAGTTGAAGGTAGTAGACAACCTAAGATAGTAAGCTCTGGAGTTATTGAATTAGAGAACGGGAAACCCTGCGCTGTGTTTGATGGCGTAAATGACTACTTGGAATCTCAAAATGGCTTCAATGAGCCTATTGCGTCTTTTGTGTCTGTTTATAAAAATTATCAAAACGACAATACTAGACCGTTTGGCGTTAGAGATACTCTTGGTGGTAGTAACAAAAACACATTTGCTATAACACCTACCAACGTATTAGTTTTTGACGGGGCATTTTTAGCAGGGTCAATAGCTGCAACAATATCTCAGAAAATAACTTATGCTCAAAAAAGTACAACTAACGCTAAATCTTATATAAATGGAGTTGAAAATAATAATTCTTCAATAGCTTTAAATAACACTATTGGATTGTTCAATATAGGTAACGCTCACGGAGCCTTAGGCCTTGAGTTTAATGGGTCTTTTCAGATGGGTGTATTCTATCCAACAAACCAATCAGCTAATAGAGTAGGAATAGAAACAAATATTAATGATTATTACTCAGTATACGAATGAATTACATAAAAGGAACAGGGGTGTTTCTAGTACAAGATAAAATTATATAAAAAATAAAAAAATATGGCAAGTAAAAGTAAGGGTGTAAATCCAAGTAGATTAATAGGTACATTCGGCTCTGAGTATTTGGCGGCAGGGGCGCACACAGAAGTAAATGCTTATGCGTTTATTGTACAAGCCGACACCGAAATAACAACATTGTTAGGTGGGGATGCAAGTACAGCAGTAGATACAGATAACTACTTGACGGCAATGAACTTGTCGGGTGTTACATTAAAGCAGGGTTCATTAATACAAGCCCCAGCAGGTGAGTTGTTTCAAAGCATTACAGTAGGTACTGGTGGTGCTATAATAGTATACAAGTAATGCCATTTATATCAGCATCAGCAATAAGCCCATATAATGTTAATTTAAATTTAGTTGGGGAAAAGGCTTTTACTTTTGGTAATGCTTTGCTAACAGATGGCGTAAATGATTATGCAAGTCGAGGGGGTCAGATAGGGAATAATTCTAATAAAATGACTATATCTTGTTGGATAGATTCAATAGGTAGTAGAGCATTTTTAGGTAGTAGGGTATCAGCGGATAATAGTTGGTTAATGACAACTAATGACGCTAACTCAACTATGATTTTAGTGTTTAGGAATACAGATTCTAGTTTAGCATTTTGCAATGTACCTAACTTTAACGAATGGAATCACTATTTTGTTGTTTATGACGGAACTTTAAGCGAAGCAAATAGACTTAAAATATGGATAAATGGAACTTTAACTGCTTTAAGCATAACAGGCACAATACCTACATCTTTAGCATCAAATGTTGGAAATAGCTTTGAGATTGGCGGTGCTACATCTTCACCAATTTACGGGGCTTCTAAATATGACGAAGTAGCAATTTGGGATGGAGTTGCAGGAACAGGAACAGAAGCAGTTGCGGCTTACAATTCAGGTAACGGTCAATTCGCTAATGGCATAGGTTTAGGAACACCGACAAGCTATTATAGATTAAATGGAAGCGATGGGGATTTAACAGCAATTGACGAAGGAAGCGCAGGAGAAGATTTAACATTAAATAATTTTACAAGACCTCCTGAATTTTGGGTGGCTCATTTATTTCCGCTAACGCAAGCGTTAAACTTTAAGGTTGATAATGTAGACGCTTATGCAGAAGCATCTGCAGTAGGAATGGGAGCAACAAAGTTAACCGTTTTTATGTGGACTAATCGGAGAGTTAACGGAAATAATACCATTAATTGTATGGATTCAACCTTTAGATATGGATGGAATTTTAGTTGGAAGGATAATAATTTTATTTCAGTAAACATAAGAAATAATAATACCGCTGCTACAAACGCTTTAGATGGAACAACTAGCGGTATGTCGTTAATGATGTTCACTTACGATAGTTCTTTAGCAGAAGCCAATAGGGTAAAAATATATATTAATGGAGTATCGCAGGCACTAACTTCTACAACGGCTGCAGTAATGCCTTCCTTAACAACGCAAAAATTAGTAATAGGCGAATTGTTAGGGTTTAATGTTCAAAATGGTGTAATGGCTTATTCAGCTATTTATGAGGGGACAGTTGCTACGCCTGCGGAAGCATTATCTTTATATAATTCGGGTACACCTATCGACCCAACATCTATACTTGGAACACCAACTAGAGCCTATGCAGGCACAGGGGATGATTCTACAACAGAATTAATCGACACTGGAGCTGATGGAGAAAACGCAACACTGTACAATTTTACATCACCACAATTTATAAGTATATGATATTTTTTACAGACAATTTAGGGATATACATTAACGATGAAGGATTTTTTAGAAATCCAAGACCTTGCACTTTAAAAGATAATAGAACAGGCTTTTATTTTGGCGACAACAAAGCCTCAGAACTAACAGTTAAAGGTGTGAGCTACGAGCAAATAACAAAGGAAGATATTTTACTAGACGAAACAAAACTAAGTTAAAAAATTAAAAAGTGTCTTTAGGCAAAACAAACATAAAGGAATATTATAATATAATACCATAAAAATCCTATCTAATTAAATCTACTCTATGACATAAACAATAAAAAAAAATCATATGGATAGTGAAAACCTTATATTAATAGTAGGTGGATTAGCTGGTTCGTTTGGGATTAAAGAGGTTTGGAGCATCATAAAAAAGAAGATGGATATAAGCCACTCTGTGTCCTCAAGCCATAGTAGCTACAAACAAAAAAGAATAGAAGAATTAGAGGATGAGTTGAAAGAAGCAAATCAAACTATACTTGAGTTAACGGTTAGGGTATCTAAATTAGAAGAAAGAATGCTACACGTTGCAAAGAATAGAGTAAAAAAGTAAAAAAATAAGTAACTATATATAACAACAATAACAAACAAAATTTAAAATGGCAAACGAAAAAATTAACTTAGACACGGTATTTAGTGGTTTCGATAGTGGAACAGACTTACAACCAAAGAACACAAGAACAAACAACCAAGGTGTAAAAATCAATGACATCGCAGGGTTTATTAAGATTGTAGATGTAGACCCATTAGAGGGGGCTGGAGTAAAAGGAGATATGGTTTTTTTTAATGGTGGAATATATGTCTGTACTGAGACTGGAGCTGCGGGTGAAGCGACTTGGGTTTCTGTAGACTTAGGATAATAATAAACCTTAACTCCAGGTCAAAGGAGTAACAATTTAATTTAATTTAATTCAATATAATTATGTCTAACGAAATCGTTAAGAATCTAAACTTCGGAGACGAAGGTAAAAATAAAGTGTTTGAAGGTGTATCAAAGCTAACTAAGGCAGTAAGCTCCACGCTAGGAGCAAGCGGTAAGTGCGTTATGCTTGAGGACTCATCTGGAAAACCATTAATCACAAAGGATGGGGTGACAGTAGCTAATTCAATTACGCTACTAGACCCTGTTGAAAATATGGGTGCTACGCTTCTAAAGGAAGCAGCTAGACAAACCGTTAAGGAAGCAGGGGACGGAACAACAACTGCTACGGTGCTAGCGCACTCTATTTTAAAAGAGGCATTTGAAACAAAGGACTACAACTCAAGAGAGGTAAGAGATGGAATAAGCTCTGCCGTTGAAAAGGTTGTTAAGTACTTAGAAAGTAAGGCTGTAGACGTAAGTGGTGATATGCTAAAGCAGGTTGCTACAATATCTTCTAACAACGACTCTAACTTAGGGTCAATGATAGCTAAATCTTTCGAAGACGTTGGTGAGAATGGTGTGGTAAGTATGGAAATATCTAATGACGAAGAAACATCGGTTGAAATAGTTGATGGAGCTTCGTTAGATAAAGGATTAAAAAACCACCACTTTATCAATAACAAAGAGAAAGGTGCTTGTGAGTTAAATAACCCGCTTGTACTAATCGTAGAGAGCAAGATACCCAACGTAAGAAAGGTTCAAAGCATTCTTGAACACGTTATTAAAAACAAGAAAGAACTATTAATTATTGGAGATGCTGACGAACAATTAGTTACAGCAATTTCAATGAATGTATCAAAGGGTAACATCAAGGCAAACATTATTGATGCACCTGACTTTGGCATAAATAAAAAGCAAACACTACAAGACTTCGCAGTTCTAACAGGAGCTACAGTAATAAACGAAGACCTTGGAGACGATATGGACCTAATTGATGTGAGTCACTTAGGAACGTGCTTAAAGTCAACAACTACATCTGACGAAACAATCATCCAAGTGGATGGGATGAGTGATGACGTTAAAGACTTAATTAAGCAACTTAAGAAAGAATTAAAGACTACAAAGATTAACGGAAAGAAGCACTTACTTGAAAAAAGGCTTTCAAGACTTGGAGGTAAGGTTGGTGTCGTTAAAGTAGGAGCTAACTCAGAGGTTGAATTAAAAGAGAAGGCCGACAGGGTTGAGGATTCAATCTGTGCTACTAAGGCAGCTATTAAAGAGGGTATACTTCCAGGTGGAGGAATTGCTTTACTAAATGCTAGTGATAAGATAACACCATCTAACATAGGAGAAGAAATACTTTTAAAGGCTATTAGAGCTGCATTTGATGTTATAATGTCCAATGCTGATATCACTAAATTTGAATACCCTACTAAAAAAGGGTATGGTTACAATGTAGTTACAGGAAAATTAGTCAATATGATTAAGGCAGGAATTGTTGACCCACTACTTGTTACAAAGAGTGCATTAAAGAATGCGGCATCTGTAGCCAATACGATACTAGCAACCGATTGTGTAATTAATAACTTAAGAGCATAATGAAGGCAGTAGGGAAGTATATGTTGATAGAGCCTGTAAAGGAGAAAGAAGTATCTACTAAAGGTGGTTTAATTTTAGGAGAGAGCCACAGAGAAGATATAAGGTACAGGGAAGCTAAAGTGAAGACCATAGGAACGCTAGTTGAAGGAGTACAAGATGGAGACACTATTTACTACGATAGACACGCGGGGTTTGATATGGAGATTGATAAAGTGATATATAAGGTTATTAAAGAATTTGACGTTGTTGTTGTTTTATGAAACGTTTGGAGGCCAATGATATAAAGAATTTAAGTCTACTAAAGCATTACCGCATTATCAGGCGGTGGGCTTGCAGAAACAATGGACTTTCTGATGCAGATCTAGAGTTATTAATTTACCTAGACTGCATTGGTCTTTTCAACAGACTTGATTTTATAGATGGAGCTTATTCTTATAGTTGGGACAACAGAAGATGGGCAAGATTAAAAGCAAATGACTGGATAAACGTATTTGCTAAAAGAAATAGAACTACAACAAAAAGTAACGTATATAAAGTTTCTTTTAAAGGGAAGCAACTAATAAATAAAATATACCGCATAATGTTAGGAGAAGAAGACATTCCAACCAGTAAAAAAAGGAATGTTATAATGAAGGGCAAAAGATATTCTGATAAGGTCCTTATAAAATCTATTAAAAACGTAAACAACGATAAATCAATATAAATAATTATTATGAATGAACTTGAAATGGAGCAAGCCAGGCTAGATGCTATGGCAAAAGCCGTACAGGGCGAAGCAAACTCAGAGATTGCAATTCCACCAATAGCACCTATGACTCCCATTGTTGATCCACTAGTACAAGCAACTAATACAAATTTTTCACCACGAACCCAACTTGCAGCTAATAATATTTTTGGCACTACAAGTGACAGGGGGCTAGTATAAATAAAAGCTATGAAAAGTAAAAAAATGGTAAAAACAAAAAGAATGTATGGTGCCGAGCAAGGCAGTAATATATTATGGGATGGCCCATTAAATATGGATAACCAGCCACGAGGCTATGGATCTAGTAGTGGTTGCAAAGGCATCCAGCTATTAGCCAAAAATATGCCAGAATACATTCCAGGTCCAATTTCAAAAATTGCTAAAGGCAAGAATGGAATGGGTATGAACTAATGGAAATGGGAGATTTAAAATTGTATATAGCCAATATGGTGGTAATGATGGTTACCATGTCGGATATAGAAGTAATACTTAAAATACTTTTATTATTGGTAACCATAGGGTATACCGCTTTTAAATGGGTTTCAATTGCAAAAAAATATAAAAAACACAATAAAAAATAATATTATGCCATATAAGAAAGTAGTAAAAAAAGGCGCAAAAGCAGGTGCAAAAAAAGCTACAAAAGCAGTAGCCAATAAAAAGCTAGATAAGTTGCCGCCAGCATTAAAGAAAGCAATTCTAAAAGCTAAAGCTAAAAAGAAAAAATAAAAGCTATGGATAAGATAAGTAAACACATATCTTATAAAGAAGCTACAAGAAGTGCAACAGCTGCACGAATGGGCTTAAATAACGCCCCTGATGAGACTCAACTTGAATGTATGGGTATTTTATCAGAAAAGATATTTGAACCCCTTAGAAAGCACGTAGGAGGCCCTATACGGATTAATAGCTTCTTTCGTTCTCCTGAATTAAACAAATCTGTCGGAGGTAGTACAACCTCACAGCACTGTAAAGGTCAAGCTATGGATTTAGATGATTCATACGGTCATGCAACTAATGCTGAAATGTATGAGTTTATAAAAAAGAATTTAGACTTTGATCAGATGATATGGGAGTTTGGTAACGATGAGAACCCAGATTGGGTACACGTATCTTACGTTTCCTCAAAAGAAAATAGGAACAGATGTTTAGCAGCTTATAAGGAGCACGGCAGAACACGATATAAAATAATATAATGGCATATACACAACCATCAAGTCCGTTATTTGCAAAAAGCAAACCACCGGCTCCATCAAAAAAGAAATCTTTAGGATACTATAACAAAGCAAACAAAACTGGAACAGGTGCTGCCGCTGGAGGTGGCATGACTAAAAAAGGTGTTGAAAAATATAAAAGAGATAATCCTGGAAGCAAACTACAAACTGCCGTAACTAAGGATCCTTCTAAGCTGAAGCCAGGGGGAAAAGCAGCAAAGCGTAGAAAAGCATTTTGTGCTAGATCTAAAAGCTGGAAGAGCGAACGTGGACTTGCCGCAAGAAGAAGATGGAACTGTTAATAATAAATAAATATATATAAAAATGGAAAAGGGAAACATGATTAATATGGCAGGAACCTCTATGGGTTCTTATAAGAAACCTATGATGATGGGCGATAAAAAACCTATGATGATGGGTGATAAAAAACCTATGATGAAAGAAAGTGGTTTAATGATGAAGTGTGGTTGCCAAATAGGTAAACATATGGGTGGCAGAGGTGTTTCAATGATGAGTAAGAATACTTACGGCAAGTAATGGCTTTTAAGTTATCTAACCCACCATATAAGAATGAACCTACTCCAGTCTATCAAGCAGACTTGGGGGAGGGCGTTCTTGGTCAAAGCAATAACAACGGCACTATTGTAATAAATGAGAAGCTAGATCCTAAATTTCATAAGGAAGTTATTAGGCACGAAGCCGTTCATATTAATCAAATGTCACGAGGCGACCTAGATTACGACGACAATAATATCTATTGGAAGGGTAAAAAGTATTCAAAAAATAATCCTAAAATAGCTATGGCTAGTCCCGCTAATTCGCCTTGGGAAAAAGAGGCTTATAAAAAATCTAAAACTAAATATAAAGATACAAAATATAATGTCTAAAAAATTTAAGGATACAAAGCTAGGCGCATTTTTAGGTAATACGGCCCCGCACATATTAGATATAGCTGGGGACTTATTGCCAGATGCAGGCGTATTAGGGATGGTAAAGAACCTCATTGAAAAAGACGAAAAAATTAAGCCTGAGGACAAAAAAGTAGCGTTAGCAAAGACAAAAGAGATGTACGAGCTAGAGGTTAAAGACAGGGACTCAGCAAGAAGTAGAGAGGTTGAGGTAAAGAAAACAGGCAACAAGGATATAATGATGATGCTAACAGGTATTGTTGGGTTGTTGTCGTTTATGTTTATTATATATGCAGTAGTTTACGAGGAGGGTGTTTTACACAATGAGCTCTTTGTACATCTAATGGGTATGGTTGAAGGAGTTGTTATTAGTAACATCTTCGCATACTACTATGGCAGCAGTGCAGAAAAATAGTAAAAAGCGAGTGATAATAAGAAGTAAGTAATCAAATTAAATTTAATATAATGAGAATAACAGATGAAGAGCTAGAGCTCATCAGAGAGCAACAAACAAAAATTGCTCAAATTAAACAAGACATTGGGACACTAGAACTTAGGAAGCACGAGGTTATGGGTGTAATGCTTGATGTAAATCAAGAAGTCGAAGAAACAAAAACCAGCTTAGAAGAAAAGTATGGTCGTGTAAACATTAACCTTGATGATGGTACTTATACTGCTGTTGAGGAAGAAGAATCTAAGTAATGAGTGGTGTTGTAAGAAAAATCAGTATAGGATCTGATTACAAAAATGACGCAATGCACTATTCTATAGGACAGCAAGTGTATGGCGGTCACGAAATATCTGACATTCTCCTTGACGAGAAAGATAGTTCTTACAACATCTACATAAGTAAAGGTGACGAAGTACTACGTTGGAAAAAGTTTAATAGCAATATGGCTATTTCAGTTGAGTACGATTTACAGTATTAATGAAAAGTATTCACGATTTTATCGTAAAACCCATAGAGGGTCGATACAATAATACTGTAAAGATTGATGAGGTTGACCTAATAGTCAATACAAGAATTGAAGAATTTAAAAGTGTAAGTAAAGTAGCAGAAGTTGTTGCTTTACCGTTAGCTATAAAAACTGACATAAAAGTTGGGGATAAGGTTATAGTGCATCACAATGTATTTAGAAGGTTCTATGATATTAGAGGCAACGAGAAAAACAGTAGAAGTTTTATTAAAGAAGATATGTATGTTTGTTCACCTGATCAAATATATATGTATGGAGCAAACAAGACTCATCTTGATTATTGTTTTGTAAAGCCTTTAGTAAATCACGATATATTTTCTTTAGATTCGGAAAAGCCACTTATAGGAATATTAAAGTTTGGCAACAAAGGTTTGGTTGGCCTTGGAATAAATGAAGAGGATTTAGTTTCCTTTAGACCAGCGTCAGAGTTTGAGTTTATCATTGATGGCGAACTATTATATTGTATGAAATTAATTAATATCGTTGCGAAGCATGAACGTAAAGGAAACGAAGAAGAGTATAATCCAAGCTGGACAAAGAGCGGTTGAAGAATTAATAAAAGTAGCTAAAGAAGCTATTGTTGATTCAGACGACGACTTAGCCGCGGATAAGTTAAAGAATGCCGCAGCAACTAAGAAGCTAGCGATTTTTGATGCTTTTGAAATTCTAAATAGAATTGAGCAAGAAAAAGAAATGTTAGAAGATAAACCCAAAGACAGCACTAAAAAGAAAAGTGAGTTTAAAGGGTTTGCAGAAGGTAGAGCCAAATTCAGTTAATATGTACGAGCAGACACTATATAAAGTTCTAGACAACTACATAAAGGCATCCACCATAAAAAAGAAAAACAGGCACAAGACCTGGAAGTATGGTTATGATGAGGATCATGACATGGTCATTATAAGTAAAACTGGTAAGATAGGAGAGATTTATGAAATACAAAATCTTAAAATAGCCTTACCTGCTGAGTTTGAAACTCATAACTTTAAAGACAAAAAGTGGTCCCATACAGAGTACCCAAAAGAATTAAGTAGAATAAAAACAATTTTTGATTGGAAGGAGTATCCTGAAGAATTTAAAGAAAAATGGTACGATTACATTGAAAAAGAATTTGAAAGAAGAGAGCAGGGATTTTGGTTTAATAATAAGGGTAATCCTACTTACATTACTGGGACTCATTATATGTACCTGCAATGGTCAAAGATTGATGTTGGACCACCAGACTTTAGGGAATCAAACAGATTATTCTATATATTCTGGGAAGCCTGCAAAGCGGATTATAGATCCTTTGGAATGTGTTATCTTAAAAATAGACGGAGTGGATTCTCCTTTATGTCGTCAGGAGAGACAGTCAACCTTGCTACAATATCAGTTGATTCCAGATACGGAATACTTTCGAAGTCGGGGCCTGATGCAAAAAAGATGTTTACCGACAAGGTTGTACCAATCTCGGTTAACTACCCGTTCTTCTTTAAGCCCATACAAGATGGTATGGACAGACCAAAGACAGAGCTTGCATATAGGATACCGGCCTCAAAGCTTACAAGGAGGAAACTTGATGCTAATGAGAACCCGGAAGATCTCAAAGGACTGGATACTACGATTGACTGGAAAAATACAGGTGATAACTCCTATGATGGAGAAAAATTAAAACTACTTGTACACGATGAATCCGGCAAATGGGAGAAACCTAATAATATACTAAATAACTGGAGAGTTACAAAGACTTGTCTTAGATTAGGTAGCAGGATAATAGGGAAGTGCATGATGGGTTCAACATCAAATGCTTTAGACAAGGGAGGAGATAATTTTAAAAAATTATATTATGCGTCAGACGTTACAAGAAGGAACAGCAATGGACAGACTAGCTCAGGACTATATTCTTTGTTCATACCTATGGAATGGAATTACGAAGGATACATCGATTCTTATGGGCTACCTGTATTCGATAAACCAGAAGGCAAAGTAGAGGACCCTTATGGTATGCCTATTAAACAGGGCGTTATTGAGTTTTGGGACAATGAAGTTGCAGGTTTAAAAGACGACCAAGATGGGTTGAATGAATTTTATAGACAGTTTCCAAGAACAGAACAGCACGCTTTTAGAGATGAAGCGAAGGAGTCTCTGTTTAATCTAACAAAAATATACCAGCAAATAGACCACAATGAATCTATGGCTGCAAGTACATTAGTTACAAGGGGAAACTTTCAATGGGAAAATGGTATTAAAGACACTAAAGTGATGTTTATGCCAAATAAAGACGGAAGGTTTCATGTTTCATGGATACCTCCTATTAGTTTACAAAATAGGATTATATCTAAGCACGGAACAAATTATCCGGGTAATGAACACTTAGGAGCGTTTGGGTGTGATAGTTACGATATATCAGGAACAGTGGATAGTAGGGGCTCTAATGGCGCTTTGCATGGGCTAACAAAGTTTAGTATGGAAGAAGCTCCTGCTAATCATTTCTTTTTAGAATATATTGCTAGGCCTCAAACGGCAGAAATGTTTTTTGAGGATGTATTAATGGCTTGCGTATTTTATGGTATGCCAATATTAGCAGAGAACAATAAGCCTAGACTATTATACCATTTTAAAAATAGAGGCTATAGAGGGTATTCAATGAATAGACCAGATAAAGCGTATAATAAGTTATCAGTTACAGAAAGAGAAATAGGTGGTATACCTAACTCAAGTCAAGATATTATTCAGGCTCATGCTGCTGCAATAGAAACATATATAGAGGAACTTGTTGGAATTTTAGGTGATGATGAAATGGGGGACGTTTACTTTCAAAGAACGTTAGAAGACTGGGCAAGATTTAATATAAATAATAGAACAAAGCATGATGCTTCTATTAGCTCTGGCTTGGCCATTATGGCTTGTAACAGAAACCGTTATGCGCCAATAAATAAAGTAGTAAGAAAAAATATAAATCTAGGAATGAAAAGATATGACAATTCTGGAAGTTATTCAAAAATAATAAATTAAATGAACGTAGGCGCAAATCCAAACAGTGTATTCCCTAGCCAAGTTGTTAGTGATGAGGAAAAATCAAGCTATGAATATGGCGTTCAGGTTGGTAGAGCAATTGAAGCAGAATGGTTCCAGCAAGGAGGAGTTGGCAATAGATTTGCTACAAATTACAATCATTTCCATACACTTAGATTATATGCAAGAGGCGAACAGCCCGTGCAAAAATATAAAGATGAGCTAGCAATAAATGGCGATCTATCTTACTTAAACCTTGATTGGAAGCCAGTTCCTGTAATTTCAAAGTTTGTAGATATAGTGTCTAATGGTATTACAGAAAAAGAGTACGAGATAAAAGCTTATGCACAAGACCCTGGCTCTACAAAGAAAAGAACTGACTATGCTCAAAAGATGTTGCAAGACATCATAATGAAAGAGCAGCTTCTTAAGCTTAAAGAAGAAACAGGAATTGACGCATTTAATACAGACAATCCTGATAAGCTTCCTGATACGCCGGAAGAGTTAGCTACTCATATGCAGCTTGACTATAAGCAATCAATAGAAATAGCGGAAGAAGAAGTTATAAACCAAGTACTTGCTAAAAACAAGTTTAATGAGGTTAGGAAAAGATACAATTACGATTTAACCGTATTAGGCATAGGGGCAGTAAAAACAACTTGGAACAAAGCAAATGGTGTTGTTACAGAGTATTGTGATCCAGCTAATATGGTTTATTCTTATACAGATGATCCAAACTTTGAAGACATATATTATGTAGGGGAAGTGAGATCAGTATCAATACCTGAGTTAAAAAAGCAATTTCCAAATATACCGGAAGATGAGCTTAAGCGTATTGAGGAAATGCCAGGCAATAGAAACTACATTACAGGCTGGCAAGGGTATGACGAGAATACAGTACAAATATTATATTTTGAATACAAGACATACAACAATCAAGTATTTAAAATAAAGCAAGGCGCAAATGGATTAGAAAAAGCAATACAAAAGACAGATAGCTTTAATCCGCCAGAAAATGATACGTTTAAAAGAGTATCAAGAAGCATAGAGGTATTATATAGTGGAGCAAAAGTATTAGGCAATAACCAAATGCTAGAATGGAAGCTTGCGGAAAATATGACAAGACCATTTGCAGATACTACTAAGGTAGATATGAATTATGTTATATGTGCCCCTAGAATTTATAATGGAAGAATTGATTCATTAGTAAATAGAATTACTGGGTTTGCGGATATGATTCAGTTAACTCACCTTAAGTTACAGCAAGTAATGTCTAGAATGGTTCCTGACGGAGTATTCTTAGATGTTGACGGCTTAGCAGAAGTTGATTTAGGTAACGGAACAAACTACAATCCTGCCGAAGCACTTAATATGTATTTCCAAACGGGTAGTGTTTTAGGTAGGTCTATGACGCAAGATGGTGAATTGAATAGAGGCAAGGTGCCGATTCAAGAGCTACAGACATCGAGTGGAGGGGCAAAAATACAATCACTAATCCAAACATATCAATACTATTTGCAAATGATACGGGATGTGACTGGGCTGAATGAAGCAAGAGACGGTTCTGCTCCAGCTAAAGATGCACTCGTAGGGCTGCAAAAGATGGCCGCTAACCAATCCAATGTAGCAACAAGACATATATTGCAAGCAAGTTGTTATTTAGCTCTTAGAACGTGCGAAAACGTCTCGAGAAGAATAGCTGATTCATTAGAATATGCTTTAACTGCGAACTCATTAAAGAACAGTATAACGCATTTTAATGTTGCTACGTTAGATAGCATAAAGGAACTTAACCTACATGACTTTGGTATATTCTTAGAGTTAGAACCAGATGAAGAAGAAAAGGCACAGCTAGAACAAAATATTCAAGTTGCTTTGCAATCAGGTGGTATTGATTTAGAGGATGCAATAGACATTAGGCAAGTAAAAAATCTTCAGTTAGCAAATGAGATATTAAAGACTAGAAGAAAAGAAAAAGCAGCCGCTGCACAACAAGCGCAACAAGCTAATATACAGGCACAAGCACAAGCTAATGCACAGCTAGCAGAACAGACCGCAATGGCAGAAGTTCAAAAGCAGCAAGCATTGACAGCAGAAAAAGTAAATCTTGAGCAAGCTAAATCTCAGTTTGAAATACAAAGAATGCAAACAGAGGCACAAATTAAGCGAGAGCTTATGGCTGAAGAGTTTAACTTTAACATGCAATTAGCCCAAGCGCGAATCAAGTCTGAATCTGAAAGAGAAAAAGAAATAGAGGACAGGAAAGATAAGCGTGTAAAAATAACAGGTACACAGCAGTCTGAAATGATTGACCAAAGAAAAAATAACCTATTACCGAAAAACTTTGAAAGTTCAGGTAATGATGTATTAGGGGGCTTTGGGCTAGAGAAGTTCGGGCCTAGATAGAATTTTTTAATTTATATTATATTATATTATGTCAGAAGAAGTAAAACAAGAAGGCGACTTTAAAATAAAAAGTAAGCCTAAAATGAAAAAGTTTAATAAGCAAGCCGAAACTATTAAAGTGGATTTATCTGCTAAAGATAAGGTAGAGGAAGAGCCTATTAAAGTTGATTTAACAAAAGACAATGCCGATAAAGAGCAAGAAACAACAACAGTGGTTGCAGATAAACCAGCCGAAACTGTACAAGAAGTGGATACAGAAGTACCATCAGGGGAAAGCGCCGTTCAAGATGAAGGGTTTGCTGGCATCCAAGAAATAACTGAAGAGGAAGCTAAAGAAGTAAAAGAAGTTGTAAAGGAAGCTAAAGAAGCAATCAGGGATGAAAAAATAACGGGTAAGCCGTTGCCTGAAAATGTTGAAAAGCTTGTTGCTTTTATGGAAGAAACGGGGGGAACTGTTGAAGACTATGTTAGACTTAATGCAGATTACTCAAACGTGGATAATGATGTACTTTTAAAAGAGTACTATAAAAAAAGTAAACCTCATCTAAACGATGAAGAAATAAAATTCCTTTTGGAAGACAATTTTTCGTATGACGAAGACATTGATGAAGAAAGAGATATACGTAAAAGAAAATTAGCGTATAAAGAAGAAGTTGCAGAAGCCAAAAGCTTTTTAGAAAACTTGAAGGGTAAATATTACGATGAGATTAAGTTAAGACCAGGCGTAACCCAAGAGCAGCAAAAAGCAATGGAGTTCTTCAACCGATACAACGAAGAAGCAAGCTTAACCGAGCAGAGGCACGAAAGGTTTAAGAAAGCTACATCTAATCTTTTAAACGACAATTTCAAAGGTTTTGAATACGAAGTCGGAGGAAAGAAATTTAGATATGGCATTAATAACCCAAGTAAAGTTGCTGAGCAACAATCTAGTATTGATAATTTTGTAAAAAAGTTTGTCGACGGGCAAGGCGAGATAGTCAATCACGAAGGTTATCACAAGGCAATGTATGCTGCTCAAAATATGGATCAGATTGCTAATCACTTTTATGAACAAGGCAAAGCAGACGCTGTTAAGGAGGTTGTAGATAGTTCTAAGAACGTATCAGACACTCCAAGACAAACAGCTGGTGATGCTGTATTTGTAAATGGCATTAGGATTAAGTCCGTAACCGGAGCAGATTCTTCAAGATTAAAAATTAAAAAATCACAATTTAAAAATTAAAAAAACAAAACAAAATGGGACAATTTTTTCCAACACCGAATGACCCTTTAGGGAAATTCAATTTAAGCCCGATGCCTTCTAAGAGTGCATCACCTTACAATTATTTAGATTTTACTAGCGAAGCTGGTAATGACTTTTCACAACAGTATTTACCAGAACTTTATGAAGCTGAGGTAGAGCGATATGGTAACAGAACTCTATCAGGATTCTTAAGAATGGTAGGCGCTGAAATGCCAATGACTTCTGACCAAGTTGTATGGTCTGAGCAAAACAGGCTGCACATTGGATATTCGGATGTTACTGTTGCTACTGGTGAATTAGCAAATGGAGTACTTGAGTTGCCAGCATTAGGGGACGATGGATTAGCTTCTAAAAATGCTATGAGAGTTGGTAATACTGTAGTATTGCAAGTTACTGGCGGAACTAACGGAGTTGGAACAACTGTAACTTGCTACGTTAGCGCTGTAGATGCCCTTACTTTTACTGTGCTTCCTTATACTGCTGCTTCTTTAGCCGCAATATCTACTCCAGCCTTAACAGCTGATGCAGAATTTAGCGTATTTGTTTATGGCTCTGAATTTGCTAAAGGAACATTCGGAATGCAAGGTTCTTTAGAGGCTTCATTCCAGCAGTACAGTAACAAACCAATTATTATTAAGGACACTTATGAGGTAAATGGTTCTGATGCTGCACAAATTGGATGGGTTGAAGTTGCTGCTGAAGATGGAACATCAGGATATCTATGGTACTTGAAGTCTGAAGGAGAAACAAGATTACGTTTCCAAGACTATTTAGAAATGGCAATGGTTGAAGGAGAGCTTGCTACAAGCGCCGCTGTTAAAGCTGCTGTAGGTGGGCAAGATTCTGCTGGTACTGAAGGTCTTTTTGCTGCTATTACAGCAAGAGGTAACGTATACCAAAACTACGCAAGTGGTGCTGGAGCTGGTGGTGCTGGAACACGAAGTGCTTTAGGTGACTTTGATTTAATTTTAGCAAATCTTGATAAGCAAGGAGCTATTGAAGAGAATATGTTATTCTTAGACAGAGCTACTTCTTTAGACTTTGATGATATGTTAGCTGCACAAAATTCTTACGGAGCAGGTGGTACATCTTACGGTGTATTTGAAAACTCTGAAGAAATGGCATTAAACTTAGGATTTGACGGTTTCAGAAGAGGTTCTTACGATTTCTACAAGACTGACTGGAAATACTTAAATGATGCTACAACTCGTGGTTTAATTGATAATGTAGAAGGTGTATTAGTTCCTGCTGGAACAAGCACAGTATACGATCAAATGCTAGGTACTAACATCAGACGACCATTCTTACACGTACGTTATAGAGCTTCAGAGGCTGACGACAGAAGAATGAAGTCTTGGATTACTGGATCTGTTGGAGGTGCCAATACTTCTGATTTAGATGCAATGACAGTTAACTTCTTATCTGAAAGATGTTTAGTTACTCAAGCTGCTAACAACTTTGTATTATTTACAAAATCATAGTAGTTAATTATTGTAATGTTGCCCTCGTCAACTAGGCGGGGGTAACTATTACTTTTATTTTTTTATTAAATTTTATTATATATTATGGAAACAAAAGCCAAAAAAATAAAGGCAGCTACAAAAAATGTAGCTCCTAAAAAACAAATTATACAAGAAGAACCTGTTATGGTTGTTCCGGTTATTGAAAAAAAAGAATTAAAATCTGGATGGGAGATTAAAGATAGAATGTACTATTTAGCTAATGGAGTTTCTCCATTAACATTTACTTTAACGGCAAAACACTCACAAAGACACCCCTTAATGTACTTTGACGAAAAGTTAGGATATGAAAGGGAGCTTAGGTATGCAACAAACCAAGTGTCAGTATTTGTTGATGAACAAGAAGGCCCATCAACATTAGCTCATATTGTTTTTAAAAATGGTGTATTAATGGTTCCAAAGCAAAAACAAAGCTTACAAAAGTTATTATCTTTATACCACCCACAAAAAAACAGGACATATAAAGAGCAAGATGATGTTGCTGTTGCAGTAGATGAATTAGAAGATATTAATCTTGAAATAGAAGCTCTAGTATTGGCACAAGGATTAGACATAGACCACGCAGAAGCAATTCTTAGAACAGAATTAGGAACTTCTGTTAATAAAATGACAAGTAAAGAGCTTAAGCGAGATTTAATGTTACTCGCTAAAAGTAATCCTGCTTTATTTATAAGTCTAGCGAATGACGAAAATGTAGAGCTTAGAAGTTTTGGCATTAGAGCGGTTGAAGCTGGAATATTATCTATATCTCCGGATCAAAAAACCTTTATGTGGGCATCAAATGGGAAGAAACTTATGACAGTCCCTTTTGAAGAGCACCCATACTCTGCGCTGGCTCGTTGGTTTAAAACTGATGAAGGCATGCAAGTATATTCGAGCATAGAGAAAAAGTTCGGATAACACGTAACTATATTTATAAGGGTAGGCTAACTTAACCGTTGGTCTACCCATATAATAAAACAAAATAAAAATATGGCAATAAATGTAAATACCGTATATAAGACTGTACTGCTAATCCTTAATAAGGAGGAAAGAGGTTATGTAACTCCAGATGAGTTTAATAAGATTGCCACTCAGGTACAGCTAGAAATATTTGGCGACTATACCAACTCTTTAAACCAACAATTAAGAGTGTCTCAGTCTGACACAGATTATGCGGATAGAGTTGCCGCTATTGACGAGCATCTTTCCATATTTAAAACCTTTGGTACATCAACCTATGTGCCAACAGTAGGAACAACACCTGCTTACTTTTCATTGCCAACAACAGATTCTTATGGTGATGAAGTAGAGCTTTATTCGTTAGGCTCTGTAGTATATAATGATACAACTGAGCTTCAGAGACTGCAAAGAATGGATTTCTATAACATTCAAAAATCCCCACTAACTAAATCAACAACATCTTTTCCAACTTATTTGCTTGAAAACGACAAGCTATTTGTAAAACCTGATACCATAACAAGTGACATATCTGTTAACTTTCTAAGAAAGCCAAAAGACCCTAGATGGGGGTATACTATTGGACCTGTAGGACAATATATTTATGATACTAATGTTTATGAAGCGACAGGAGTTAACGTTGGTCTTGGAACACTAAATGACAGCATTACGGCCGAAGCATCAAATATTCAATTAGGTACATATAACGGGGTAGCTTATACACAGCTTAATCCAGCAGGGTCTGGACTTGAGTTTACAATAATAGTTAGCGGAACAGTTGGTAACGAAGTAATTTCAGATATTAATGTGGTATCTGGTGGTAAAAACTACCAAGCAGGTGATATACTCACCGTAAGTAATGGGGCTTTATCTTATCCCCCTATTGGCCCTAATCCTCCACCTGAATCTATAGGCCCAACAATTACTCTAAGGGCGCAAGACTTAAACTCTGGTAGCACATACGGCTCTACGGATATAGAGTTAGATGTAGCAGAGCAAACAAGCTTTATTATGAAAGTGCTATTTTACTTTGGGGTTGTAATAAAAGACCCACAAGTTATACAGGTTGCTGCAAGTCAAATACAGAAAGAAGAAATAAACGAAAAAAGCTAATAAGATATGCCAAATCCAAATGGTGGTTTAATCACCGAAAATAATGCAGAATACTATGATGGCGATAATTATGGGGGCTATCAGTACACTTCTTTAAACGATGTTATTAATAACTTTATTGTTGCATACGTTGGAGCAGGTAAATTAATACCAAGTGTTAAAAGGACTGATGTAATATTTCACGCAAAACGTGGGATGCAAGAATTTAGTTACGACACACTAAAGACTATAAAGTCTCAAGAGTTAACTATATCTCCGAGTCTAACAGCCATAATGCCCCAAGACTATGTAAATTATGTTAGGTTATCTTACATTGATAAGTTGGGGGTAAAAAGAATTATATACCCAAATACAAACCTTACAATAAATCCAGCAGAAGCCTTAGAGCAAGACTCTACGGGCGTTCCCATACAAGATAATTCTGGTGAAAACATAGACACTGACCCGCCACAAACAGTATCAAGATGGAGAGAAGCTGATACTAAAAAGATAACAGGGTTATATGATGCGAAATCTTTAAATGAGGGCTATGATTTTGCTGACGAATATGTTGGGAATATTTATTGGGGTGCAGCATATGGCCAAAGATATGGGGAAGATCCCGCATTAGTTCAAAAGAACGGATGGTTTGGCGTTGATGACGTAAGAGGAGTCTTTACATTCTCAAGTAACTTAAAAGATAAGTTGATCGTCATAGAGTACATCTCAGACGGTTTAGCTTATGATTTGGATACTAGGGTCCCTAAAATGATAGAGGACGCCATGTATGCCCATATAAGCCATGCGATCATATCTACACGTATTAATCAGCCAGAATATATTGTTCAGCGATTAAAAAGAGAAAGAAGTGCTAAACTAAGGAATGCTAAAATAAGATTATCTAATATTAAGCTTGAGGAAATAACCCAAGTAATGAGAGGAAAATCTAAATGGATAAAATCATAAAATATGGCAGAGGTTAAAAATCTTTTTCTAGGGGCTAAGATGAACAAGGATCTTACCCCTAGATTAATTTCAAATAAAGAGTATATAGATGCAAGAAACGCTGTTATAATAAACTCTGAGGGAGGAGATTCAGGACAGCTACAAAATGTTCCTGGAAATATAATAGAAACAGATTTTGGTCTTACAGATAAAGGCCTTGAGATAATAGGATTTTACATAGACAATGCAGGGGACAGATTATTTTGTTTTATTACAAACTGGAATGATACATCGGCTAGTGGTTTAGATAACTTTGCATCAGATACAGAGGTAATTTCAGGAATTACTTTTGTTGGCTCAAGCCATTATATATGTATGTACGACGTAAATACAGCTCAAGGTAGCATACTTGTCAGTGGAGCATTTTTAAATTTCTCAAAAACAAAACCAGTTCTTGGCATAAATCTATTAGAGGATTTATTGTTTTTTACAGATGACAGAAATCAACCAAGAAAAATAAATGTTAAAAAAGCGCTAGAAACACCTGGGTATTATAGTAATGAAGACAACATATCTGTTGCTAAGTACTATCCATGGCAGCCTCCTATGTTGGCGGCAAACAGTTCGGTGGGCAGCCTATTGGACAACAGCCCAATGCGGGTTATTCAGCAGCCAACAAGTATCAATGACGGAACATATTTAGGAGCGTTTGGGTCTGGAACTGGCCAACAGGGTCAGTACGCAATATATGCGCTTAACAATGAAGTAATAGCCGCAACCGTATATGCTACTAACTTTCCTACGTTTACAACTGGCAGTGGCTACGCAGCGGGTCAAGAAGTTACAATAGATGCCGCCCTTTTAGACCAAGCAATAGGCCCTGTGTCTAATATGATAGGAGAGATAAAGCTATTAGTTCGGGATGGCAATCTTTTTAAAGATTCCACAATGAAGGACGTAACCTCTGAAGGGTTGCCTGGTATGCAATATTGGACTGTTTCAAATGCGACTACTAATACATTTGAAATTGCAGACCCTAAATTTGGGCCTGCTAACTACAACCAATTAGATAATTGGATTGGTACATATATTACTACAGATGATATAACCCTAGCCTCTAAAACAAAAATAACAGGTGTAACCGCTAATACACCAGGTACTAATAGGCCTAACCAACCATTTACAATAACATATTCCCCAGCATCAACCGCTCCAATATCTGGAGAAGTTCTTATAGGCGCTAACCCGTACTATGATGCTAATTTTAAAGGGGACAGCGAATATCTTTCAGATAAGTTTGTTAGGTTTAGCTATAGGTTCAAGTACGACAACGACGAGTACTCTCTTGCAGCACCATTTACGCAGGCGGCGTTTATACCAAAACAGGATGGATATTTTCTAGATAAACAAAATGATACCGGCGGGGGACCCACTAACATAAATGATGACGCAGCAGAGTCAGATGAAGTTAACGCTGTGCAGAGTACGATAGTTTCATTTATGGAAAACAAAGTGAACACTGTGGGGATAGTTATTACTATGCCAGAGGGTGTTTCAACTGTTAGTGCTTTGCCAGACGACTTACATGTAAAAGAAATTGATATTCTATATAAGGAGTCAGATCAAGTGGCTATCAAGGTTGTTAACACTATTACGACTGAAGAGTTACGAGCCATAACAGACACAAATAGAATAACATACAACTATACATCTCAGGCACCTATAAAAACCTTACCATCAAACGAAACATCAAGAGCCTCTGACAAGGTACCAATTAGGGCTAAGTCCCAAGAAGTTGCCGGTAATAGGGTGATGTATGGAAATTATTTGGTAAGAACTGCTAGACCAAAAACCTTAGGATATAGTATATCTTTAGGAGAAAAAGCAAAGCTAGGACAATTTGGCTCCTACAGCGAAATAGAGTACCCAAACCACGTGCTAAAGCAAAACAGGTCTTACACACTTGGTGTGGTATTATCTGATAGGTATGGAAGGCAATCAGATGTTATACTTTCTGAGTTTGCAACAGGGTACAATAAGTATAATGTTGCTAATACAGAATTTATTTCAGGGCAAGGTGAAAGACCTAATGTATATAGAGGTAGTTCAATTAAAGCTTTGTGGAATAAATTAATACCATCTGAAATTTCTTCGCCAGGGTATGCTGGATTATATAGTTCAGAAAATCCATTGGGCTGGTACAGTTACAAGTTAGTAGTGCAACAAAAAGAACAAGAATACTACAACGTATATCTACCAAGTATACTAAATAATTCACCACAAACATCTACTACAATATCAAACAGTGTAGCATTTATAACTTTATTTTCTGACAACATAAATAAAGTTCCAAGAGATTTGAATGAGGTAGGACCAAACCAAGTACAGTTCTCAAGTTCAGAAAGACTATTTGGTAGGGTTACTAACTCAATATACAAGTCAAATATATCAGAATCATTCCAATTTATACCTAGCACTACGCCAGACAAGGTTGTAAGTATAGGGTTGAGAGACGAAACGGGGCTAGATAAAGACGTAGATGGGGGCCCTTATGATAAGTCTCCATTTTATGGTATGCCCAAACTTGATGCGGTAGGGCGTAATCCGCTTATAGGTAGAATATCCACACAAAAAACAATTGGTGCAATTGGAGGATTCTCTCCAGTTGTAGACACATCTTACCCTATAACATTTGAAAATACAACATTAAATGTTTATGAAACGGCTCCAACAAGGTCTGAAATAGATATATTTTATGAGACAAGTACATCAGGGCTAATATCTGAGCTTAATACGGATATAAAATTTGGAGATGCTGGTCTAACGGCTGTTGCAATTGAAAATTGGTCTTTTAATCTTACCGAAAGTACTGAGGGTGGCACTAGACTAAATACTCCTGGAAGTTCGTTTATTGTTAAAAATTATCAAGGTTTAAATATACAAGGTGTGAGTGGTGTTACTGTTACCGCAAAGATAGTTTCTGTTTTTTCAGGAAACGATGTAGACATAACAGGTAGTAATCTTTTTGAGTTAGAAGCTAACGGAACTTCTGGGTGGTATATAAAAACATCTACAAATGCTAGTTTTGTTTATACGAGCAATAGTTCTGTTAATGATAGATACAAGTTTACAATAGAGTTTGCGGTTGCTCAATCTGGTGTTACAGAAGTATTAAAAAGCAATGTAACCGTCAACGCATCAAAAAGTATATTAAAAAATTCACCCCCTATATCTGATACAGGTGATAATTCTGTTTCTAACAAGCAAAATATAACACAGTTCACTTACGGTATGAACTCTGACTTAAACAGTGGCAATAGAATCACGAGGAGCGGCACAACAACTTTTTGGGGTACATATGACTTTCAACTGCCAATAGAAGACAGTACAGGGTTTATTGACACAGGGCTTTCATTTGATTTTAGGAATGGGGCATTTAGCGATTTACTTTACAAGCAAGGTCTTTCAATAGTTATAAAAAGTGTTTACATAAAGTTACCACAGCTTTTTGCAGGAAATCCTTGGTTTTATGATAGTAGAAAGACTGCATCAGAATATGCAAGGCTTAGTTTTGACCCAGAAACGCAGGCAAGTCCTTTAAAGGAGTCTTTACAAATAAATGTAGATAACGTTAAGGTATTTAATCCTACAGTTACGTCTTTAGAGGAAAGGACTGAAGCTGATTATAATTTTACTACTCTTGAGTGGGAATATACTAAATTTCCAGGGTTATACACACCAAATCAAAATCCTCAAGACACAAATGTACAAACAGAATATTTAATAACTATGGAAGTATTTGATGCAGCCTCTAGCAGTATAGTTACGACTCCGCTAACTAATACTCCAACAGTTGTTACTAGCCCTGGTGTTGGCTCCAAAAAAATAGAGGATTTCTCTTTTATATTGAGAGTTAACAATCCTTAAAACTTATTATAAAAATATATATAAATGAGCGCTACTACAGAAGTACAGTACTTTAATTCTTTTTTGTTAAAAAAGGTTGCAACGGGGGTTGGTCCAGTAATTGCTGAGCAATCATCTGGAGCTGCTGTTTGGCCTGGACTAGCATGGAGTAATATAGAAGGGTATCCCCGATTTCCACTATATGCTTTAGGCGGGCAAACTTTTGAGGGTTACCAAACAAAGTATTGGTACATAGAAGAGTCTAGGATACGAGGAGGATACAATAATACATCAGTAGATTTTGGAGTAAAGGCTTATATAACAGAGTCTGAAGATTCAGAACTAATACTTAGCAACGGAATAATATACTCTGGACTATACAATCGGTTAACTGGATTAAACGAAACTAACGTTTTTTCTACAGGAGAAAACATAACAAAAGAAGTTGACCCAAGATACGGAGGCATACAAAAGTTATACACCACTGATACCAACCTAATAATATTTCAGGAAGATAAAGTTAGTAATGCCTTAATAGACAAGGACGCAATATACACTGCAGATGGAAACCCTGCATTGACAGCGTCAAGGTTAGTTTTAGGCCAGGTTAACCAATATACTGGAGAATATGGCATTAGTCAAAACCCAGAATCTTTTGCCTTTAAAGGATACAGAATGTATTTTTCTGACAGAAGCAGAGGAGCTATTTTAAGGCTATCAAGAGATGGTATAACGGAAATAAGTTCATATGGAATGAGAGACTTCTTTAGAGATGACTTAGCTACTGTTACCACTATAAATAAATCAAAAGAGAATACTTTTACGGCAAAAATAGGTCCAGGCAATGAGTACCTTATTTTAGATTTACCCGAGGGAACTACAGAAATTCCTAATACTATAGAAGTAGGTATGGGTATATTAGGAATAACCCCTAATAATTTTTATGTAAAGGGCATATTTTTTAACAGCGGTAGTACTCCTACACCTGAAGCTTATATATATATTGGAAAAACCGACCCAGATATTGATATTATTTTTGACAATCCATTGTCGGGGGGTGATACTGGAGAAATATCTTTATTTAGTTATGTTAAAGATAAAATTGTTGGAGCATACGACAACTACCATGATAAGTATGTTGTATCAACACAAGTATTTAATGATGGGGATAATATAGAAACGTACAACACACTATCATTTAATGAATCAAATAATGCTTGGACAAGTTTTTGGGATTACGACCCAAGCTTTGGCGGTACATTAAATAGCAGTTATTACACATGCAAAGGTGCATCTATTTGGAAACATTACGATAAAAGTGTAATTAATAATAGAGGGTACTTCTATGGAACGTATTACCCAACATCGGTTATACTATCCTTTAATCCCGATGTTTATATCTCTAAAAATTTCCAAACAGTAAACTACGAAGGGTCTAACGGTTGGCAGTCGGATTACTTTTTATCAGACCCAACGGGACTTAGTATAGAATCAATTAACTATCAAGATAAAACATCACTTGTATATAGCTACGATGAGGGCGCATATATTGAAGGTGGAATAACATATAGAGTAGGATTTGATAGAAAAGAAAACAAATATTATGCTAACCTAATAAATAAAGGTGTTGATTCAACAGGGGCTGTTTCCCAAAGTATACCATTCGGTATGCCAGGGCAAGTGGCATCAAACGATAGCATGAGCGGAATAAAAGGATACTTTGCAACTGTTAAAATTAGTACCGACAGCACCACAGATGTAGGTGGTACTAAAACATTATTTGCGGTATCCTCAAAATATGTTAAATCTTAAAAAAATAAAATAATATGGGACTAATGGCAGCAATGTTAGTACAAGCGGGATCAGCTATAACTAATACTATAGTAGGTATGGCTAATGCAAAAAAAGATAAAGCAGATGCTAAAGGCAAAAGAGAGGCTTTGGAAAGGACTTTAAAAAATTTAGAGCAAGAAAGAAGAGATCTTGTAAATAATTTTGAAGGACAATTTAGTAACACATATGCTAACTTAGGTGTCGCAGCACAAGCCGCAGAAATGCAAATTGAGCAAACAGATATTGCTTTAGCAAATACATTAGACACAATCAGAGCAACAGGCGGAGCAGCAGGTGGGGCTACGGCATTAGCACAAGCAGCTTTATCAAGTAAAAAGGGGGTTTCGGCTAGCATAGAAAAACAAGAGGCGGCTAACGAAAAATTAAGAGCCGAAGGAGAAGCGGTTTTACAACAGAAAAAATTAGAAGAAGGGTTAAGAGCAGAAGCTCGCATTGTGGAACAATTAGATAGAACACAATCATTAACTGATGAGCAAAGAGCAAGAGAAATGCAATCGACAATTGATAAAAGAGCGGCTTTTTCAAGTGGCCTTGGCGCATTAGGAGATATGGCCGGTAGTTTAGCGGGGGCAGGAATTAGTAGTGGACAGTTTGACCTTGGCAGCCTTGGCAAAAAAAGTAATATAAGTATACCTAGAAAAACCTTTATGCCTAGAACAGGCTTTGGTAGTGGAAATATAAGCAAAGGCTTCGGGGGCTTAGGGTAATAAAAATAATAAAGGAACATGGGTACATATAGAAAACCAGCATCATTAGTTGATACACAATCGGGTAAAATATCTAGGGCTACAACAGATAGACTTTCTGCTAATTTTAATAAAATTTTGCAAGCCTCATTAAAACAATCCGAAAAAAGAGCTAAACAAAAAGAAGAGACTGATAAGGCTATAAGAAAAATTCATACAGAGGAGGCTAAACGCCTTTCTATTGGAAATTCAAATATTGAAAATAGTTCCCTTAATGCTCAAAGCGTTACGGACGCTACTAAATTTGTTTCCATGCAAACCGCTAATGGAAGAATAAGAACCCTACCAGGGGGATTAGAGACTGGAACGGAGGAATATAACAAAGAAACTAGATTAGTTGCTGCGGGGCAACAGTATTTTAATGGACTTCAAACAAGTTTAGCTAACTTAGAGGCCTCGGACGAACAAATAAATAATGATCTATCAAAGGGGGTTGGATCAAAACCAAATCAAATCTCTCCTGCCTCTGCAACAGGCAATTTTTTAGAAGCATACTCCTCTGGAACTGGATGGGAAAAAAGTTATGGAGTTGAGTTAGGCGATGATGGAGAATACCATGACTACCTTGAGCGTAAAAAAGATGGAGTTACAATAAGAGATTACGCTAATTTTTTAGGGGGCGAAAACCCTGAAACAAAATTTAATAGACAAAGCTACAGGATAAATCCTGATGTTATCGGGGGTACACAAGAAATTTTAAAGGGGATAGATGTTTTAAAGGCCAATAATACTCCTGCTGACATGTTTATAAAAGAATCAACTGAAAATGTTGCAAGCTCCATATATAATATAGAAAGTATTGATTCAGATAAGCTGTATTCTTCTGTTGAACCCGCTGCAACAGAGTATGGCGAGTTAATTATAAAAAATGGAGTGGAATCAATGCTAGATTTACTCCAAGAGGAGGGTATAGGAGAAAAAATTCCGGGTAGCGATGCTGTTGGATATAGATTTTTTAAAAGAAATAAAGATGGATCTATATATAAGAATGCAGAGGGCAAAGCAGAGCGGGAAGATAAAGTAACCCCTATCACTAACGAATTTGGAGAATTTATTATGGACACAGAAAATAATTCACCAAGCACAGCTTTTTTAAGTGACGACGAATATGATGGTTTTATGCGAATGGTACATGAGATATCTGCCAATGGGGCCGGCGCATTTAGTGACCCTAAAAGAGAAATTGATGCTGCCGCAACTGAAAGGCTTAGAAAATCTATGGCTAGCGATACCAAAGCTGATAAACCTAGAGACATACAATTAAAAGCTAATCAAATACAAGGCCAGATTGATAGAGCATTTGAAAATTTAGAATCCAATGTTGCTAAAATACGAAAAACAAAACCTGGCAAAAGTGGCATTCCAATTAAAGCATCAGATATAGATGAGAAGGATATAATAGATGCATTTAGAAAAGAAATGGGTGGTTTAATTACGCCAAATATTAACTTTGAAATAAAAGATGGTAAATTTTACCCTGTTAGAGAACAACTAAGAAAAGAAGTAGAAGACGGTGAAGAAACAATGTTTAAAGATTATGTTCCAATATTAGATGAAGGATACGATATATTTAATGATATGGATAAGATAAAAACTTACTTAGAAGAAAAATTCGTACCAATAGAAGTTAGGACAGTATCTAAGCCAGCACCAATAAGATTTGATAAAAATGGAAAAGTTATTTTACAATCTGGGTTTGGGCCTTTAATTTAATAAAAAATGAACGATAAAGAATTAACACCTGAAATGCTAAATAGGCTTAACGCCAATTCCAAGCTAATGTACGAACAAGGATATTCCGAAGAGGATATAGATGCAATGGCTAAAAGTTTTTTTGAGAAATTTGCAGTTGAAAAGCCGGGAAAGAAAGATGTTGTTGTGGAGGAAGATGTGGCCACAGCAACGGAAGAAGTTTCAGCATCTGGGGTTGGACCTTTAGCGCCACAAGAAGAGGATAATGAAGATAAGTATGATCCAAAAGTTCAGTTTAAAATAAATTTAGAACCGAAAATAGAACCAGTAACCCCAAAGGTTATCGTGGATCCGTCTACAATATCACCAGAGCAAAAAAGACAATTAGCTATTGATAGGGCATTAGATCCAGATAAGGAGGTTAGTGAGATAGCATTGATAAATGATGAATTTTTCCGAGCACAAGATAGCTTAAGCTCTTATGCTAAAAAAGCCAATGCCGCTAGAGCAGCACTCGATGCTTTAAACTTTGCCGCCAATGCAAATCCTGAATCCGTTGATGATACAATGCGGGAAGAGGTGAACAAAGAGCTAAAAATATTAAATGAAAATGCAGAAAAGTTTACTAATCTTAATGCTAAATATGGCAACAACATAACAGAGTGGAGGGAATCTAACATAAACCTTGTACCCGGTAGAAAAGAGGTACTTGGAGATATTAAAAGAACCACTCCAGAACAGCTGCAGGCCTTTGATGAGCGTATAGCAAAGCTAAAAGAAGAAATAGAAAACCTACCTACGCCTAAAGCTACATTTAGACCAATAGGAGTGGCTGATTTTGCAAACCCGCTTGATAGCCCTGAAAGAACTAATTTAGAGGGCCAAATAAAAACAATAGAAAAATTAAAAGCAGACTTAATAAAGAAAAATACAGATGTTGATTTTTACGAAGCTGGAGCAGAATATTATATAGATAATAAAGCTGTGCCTCGTTCTGAAATGGAAAAATTTTTAGGATCAAATAAATATGAAGATATATTAAATGGGGAAGGTTCTGTTAAACTAAATATAAAAAACGACGAGTATTTACAAGCTATAAATAACCAACAAATTGAAGCCGCCGAGACTGGTGAATATACTAGAAGTGCAAGAGCAAGTGCGGCAGGATTTTACAATGTTTTTAGTAAAGGTCTAAAAATGCTTGCAGCGGAGGGTTTAGACTGGTTTTTAGATGCGGAACAGGTATCGGGTGTTTTAGGCTCATTTGAAGCTGCCCCAATTGGTGGTGCAGGAATGGTAACAATTTCTGCAAAAAACGCTTACGCTACAGCAAAAAAAGAATCAAAAAAAACAGGGGAAGACATAGACGACGTATTTTTAAGAAGATACTATGACGAGCTAGACAGAACTTCAAAGGCAATAAGTGGGCCTCAATTATATAAAACAGAGGATGTTATTGATAGGCTAGCAAATGGAGATATTACTGGATTTATAAATGGTGCAGCAAAGCTAGGCTTTGAATCTGCTTCGTATATGGCTGCGGCGGCAATACCAGTGGCGGGTAAATACATAGTTGCTAATGCTCTTCAGAAAGAAACATATTACAATCTTAGAAAAGAAGGTGTTAGCAAAGGCCGCGCCGGAGTTGCATCTGGCTTGGTAGGAACACTTGGTTTGGTTGATACATTCCAATTTGGCAAAATGATAAAAGGTAGCCTTGGTTCGGTTAACAAAACTATTTCTGCAGCAACAAGACAAGGCATTAGAATAGATCCGGGACTAAAAAGACAGCTTGGGAAAGATGCTGTAAATGCAATTTTTGTAGAGCCCGGTACTGAACTTTTTCAAGGGGGTTCAGAAAGCTTAATTGACGATTGGGCAAAAGGTAAAGAATTGGACTTTACTAAGGCCGCTAGGCAGGGGGCTATTGAAGCTTCGGCGTCATTGCCAACATCTGCAACATTTGCAACTATTCCAGGGGCACAATATTTATATTTAAAAAATAATGAATTAAAAAATATAAATAGAATTAACAAAACCGTTGAAAATTTATTGTCACAAGCAAATGCTAACCAACCTGGGTTTGATTCAAAAAATGTTAAGGAGCAAATAAATTTACTAACAGAAGAGTTTATAAATACTTTTGAAACAGCAGAAACTATTGCTACTAAAGCAACTGCCGCTGAAAATAGAACAATACTTGATTTAACTGCACAGGAGGCTATTTTAGAAAAAGCTCTTGAAGCAAGGGGCAATACTAAAGAAACAGTAGAAAATTTACAATCTAAACTAGACAAAGTATCAGGGGATAAAAGTAAATTTTTAGCGTTGATAGAAGCAAGACCTATTTTTGAGGGGGAATTTAAAAAGCCGACGTTGAATAGGAATCAAAAGATTGTAATAGATGGTGACATTCCTGAGGCATTGAAAAAAGTTAAGCCATCTTCTAAGAAAACCATAATTGTAGATGGGGAAGAAGTTACTAGAAATGTGTTTTTAGGAGGGGATTTAATAGATGGTGGAGTTGCTGAACAAGCAGATAATAGAGCAAAAATCAATGAATTGATTGAGGAAAGAGAAGACTACAAATTTGATATTGAAGAAGCAACTGATCCTGAAGAGATTACTAAGCTAGAAAAAAAGATTGATGCACTAAATGAAACAATTAACGATTTAGGCGGGTTTGAAGAAACTTTAGAAACAGTTGAAAAATTAACAGAAGGATTTGAAAATACAGAAGTTAAAACATTCCAAACAGGGGAAGAAGTACGAAGCTATGTTGAGAACTTAATTAAGGAAGGTAAAAGGCAACCATTTAAAGATAAAGAGGAAGCGAAAGAGGGAGAAAGAATGATAGACTCTGTTGGAGAAGCACAGGGCTTTCTTATAACACTTAAAGATGGATCTAATGTAATAGTAATTAATAAAGACGCTTCAGCAGTAGCGGAAGACGTTAATGTTGCTGCACACGAATTTTTACACGCTTTACTTGCTAAGTCTTTTACAAAAAAGGGCCAAAGCGCCGAACTAGGCAAGAAATTATTTAAGTTCTTATACGATTCTAATCCTGAGCAAATGAAGACTAGTAAGCTTGGGAAAAGAATAAGCCAATATGTAAAAAACAAAAAAACAAATGAACTCGTAAACCCTGAAGGATGGGATGCGGTCGTTGATAAGATACTAACTTCGGGTGACTTTGATGTAGAGTGGGAAGAAATATTAACATTAACATCGGACGCTTTAGCTGAGGGTACTTTTAACATTAATGAAAGTACTTTAGCTAAAATAGGTAATATTTTAAGAGAGATATTACAAAAAATGGGTGTTAAGATAAAATTTGATACAGGCCAAGACGTATTAAATTTTGTAAAAGACTACAACAAAAGTATTAAAAAAGGTAAATTAACTAAATCCCAAAAGAAACTTGCAGGCATTAAAAAGCCTAAAAGCAAAGACAAAATAAAGTTTTCAAAAGCATTAACCTCTGCTCAAAAATCTGAAATCAATAAAATTGGCAAGCAAATAGATGACCTATTTGATAAAAGAAATGCTGGTGAAATAAGCTTTGAAGAGTTTGAATCTCAAGAAGCAGTACTAGAAGCTAAAATTAAGCAGATAGAAGAGCAAGGACCTACGGAGGTTAAGGCTAAGCCAAAAGCAAAAGAGGGAGCTAAGCCTGTAACAGAGGCAGGAAAAGCGGCATCTGAAAAAGTACAAAAAATATACGAAGAAAAAGGTGTTGATGGAAGCTTTGAAATAATACAACAGTTTGGAGGCATGGTTGCCGGGCTTGTTAACAAAAGGGAGAATGCTCCTGGGTTTGATAGACAATTGCTAACTGACGAAATAAACACAGGTAAAGGAGGCTTAATAGATTTAATAAGAACCTACAAGCCTGAATCAGGTGTTCCGCTTGCAGCATACATAAATAAAAATTTGCCATTAAGAGCAATAGCCGCATCGGAGAGAATATTAGGAACAGACTTTACAAAAGACATTGAAAGTGAAGGTATGCGAGGTATTGCATCAGATGATGTATTGCCTTTTGAATCCACTAGCACAGCAATAGAAATTGCAGAAGAAGACGCTAGGGTTGCAGATTTAATAAAACCAGCTGAAGAATTTATTGCGGATGAAGTTGCATTAAACAAAACAATCGATACAATAGAAGAAGTAACTAAGGATATACCGGCTAAGGAAAGAACCTTTGCAAAGATAGGCGTTAAAAAAAACGATGCGGCCTTACTAGCCGTTTTGGAACCTATTTCAGAAGAACTAAAAATATCGGTTAAAAAGTTATCCGATAAGAAAACTGTATTTAATAGAGCGGATTACACTTCGGCTAGAGCATGGGCTAATGAAAACATTGACCTAATATTAAAACTATTGCCTAAGGGTGCAATACCTCCAGGTGGTTTAACTAGCAAGGAATTACAAGGAACTGCTACTAACTTACCTAATAACATATTACAAGAGTTATATAATAAGAATCCTAGGTTCACAAAGAAGAATGGGTTAGCACCATTTATATTAAAAAGAGGTTTAGATAAAACAGATGTTCTAAGAGCTTTTGGTATGGATGCAAATGGTGACTTAATGGTTACTGTTGATGCGTCAGGAAGAGGTAGAGAAAGCAAGACGCTACAAGGTATGATAAACCTTATGGCTAGATTATCTGCAAATCAACTGATTAGAGAATATGGTGATGTTACAGTCCAAGAGAAACAGGATATAGCTGCTGGTAAAGCAGACATAATGTTTAGTAAATCAAGCAAAGACTTATTAAACAAGTATAATTTAAACTATACAGAGATAAGAACGGAAAAGGATGTAGACAACTATATAAATAATATGGTTCTTCCATTAATAAATATTTTTAACACAGAGGACTTTAAGCTTTTAAACAGAACTGTTCTACAATTTAGGTCAAAAGCTTTAGGCGGAGACAAGGCTATATCTAATTATTTAAGAAAAAGGTTAGCGGCTTTAAATTTACCTAAAAGAGTTACAGTTGGGAGAACAGGCCCTAGTAGAGCTATAGGGTCTACTGAAGAAAAATTTAAAAAAGCTTTAAAAAGTGGTAAAATAGATAAGTATAACGAAAAGAACAGTAAAGTTTTTGACAAAATGTGGAATGACATAAATGACATTATAAGCAAAGACAAAAATATGGCTGTTCCTATAATGTACTTTTTAGAAAACTCAATCAATGAGTCTACTAATCCCCATAGAATAGGGGCCCCTATAACAGGCTATCAATTAAACGCTGGTAAATTATATTATGAGCACGCTGTGCCATCTCAGTTAGCTTACCTTAATTTAATGGAATCTATATTAGATCCTAAAAAAGATTTTAAAACGGAATTTAATAAAATAAAAGACAACTATAATATAATAGCTTTAAGTGAGGATAGTAATAATAAGGTAAATGCTGCAGGGTTTAAATTATTAATGCCAGAAGGCTGGAAAAACTGGTATGATAGGTATTTTAATCCAGAAGTTGCAAAAATAAAAGGGGGAATAGACCCGTCAACATTAATAAATATAAATGGTAAAAGCTTTGCTGTAGACATTGGTATAGATGCTTCTGGCAATAAGGTGTCATTAAAAGAAAAAGCATTACAAAAATCCAAAGAGAAAGCAGCAGAAGGAAATAATAAAGCTTTACCAAAAGATTCACAATTAGAGGGTGAGCCTACTGTTCAAGAAACTATTGATAATGCTGAAGCCATATATGACGACGAAGTTGACAAACAAATAAAGTTTAGCAAAAAACAAAGTCTTAATAAAACGTTTAACGACATAATAGAAAACAAAACAGGTATACCAAGTAGTAGAGAGGTGTCTGCAGCAAGAGCAAAAGTAAGAGGTGATGGTAAAGGAAGGTTTAAGTTCTTTATACCGCCTAGTGCAGAAGATTTTTTAGGATTATTGTACACAACTTTAGGTAAAGGCAAAGTAGGAGATGCTCAAATGGCGTGGTACAAGGAAAACTTGTTAGATCCTTATGCGGCAGCAATGAGAAATATAAGTGCTGCTAGAATATCTATGATGAAAAACTACAATGCTTTAGTAGATAAGTTAGATATAACACCTAAAGACTTAGCTAAAAAAATACCAGGATCTGATTTTACAAGAGAACAAGCCGTTCGGTATCACATATGGACCAAGCAAGGCAATACTATTCCTGGAATAAATGATTCAGATAAAGCAGAACTTGGGGAGTTTATGAATAAAAATCCTGAACTTCAGCAATTTGCAAATACATTGATAGCACTTACTAAAAATGAGGGATATGCTAAGCCAGAAAAAAGTTGGACCACAGGAACCATAACCACAGATCTTTTAGAGGTTCTTAATACAGATACTAGAACAAAATATTTACAAGTATGGCAAAATAATGTTGATGAAATATTTTCAAGTGATAACCTTAATAAATTACAAGCCGCTTTTGGTAGTAACTATAGAGAAGCCCTTGAAAATTCATTAGATAGAATGAAGAGTGGTAGAAACAGATCTCCAAATATGGATAGATTAACAGGTAGGTTTATGGATTACCTTAATGCGTCTACTGGTGTTATTATGTTCTTCAATACTAGATCTGCTATTCTGCAAACAATATCTTCAATTAACTTTATAAATTGGTCAGATAACAACCCAATTGCGGCTGGGAAAGCATTCGCAAATCAAAAACAATATTGGAAAGATTTTAAGTATTTATTTAATTCTGACTACTTAGTAGATCGTAGAGGTGGGCTTAAAATGGAAGTAGAAGAGGCAGAAATAGCAAGCTTAGCTAAAAAAGGCGGGCCTAAAGCTGTAATAGCAAGATTACTACAACTTGGATTTACACCTACGCAGATAGCTGATAGCTTTGCAATATCTTCAGGTGGCGCAACTTTTTATAGAAATAGAATTAATTCATTAATGAAGGCTGATGATACGCTAAGCCAAGCTGAAGCAGAACAAATGGCTTTTGATGATTTTAGAGAAGCTGCAGAAGATTCTCAGCAATCAAGTCGGCCAGATAAAATTAGTCAGCAACAAGCGGGTCCATTAGGACGCATTATATTAGCTTTTGCAAATACCCCATCTCAATATGCTAGATTAACAAAAAAAGCCGTCTTAGACCTTAAGAATGGGCGTGGGGACGCTAAAACAAATATATCTAAGATTGTTTATTACATGGCTGTACAGAACCTTATATTTACCGCCTTACAACAAGCATTAATTGGCTTAGCATTTGATGATGAAGACGAAGAAGGTTTAACAACTGACAAAACTATCAATATTGCGAACTCAATGCTAGATTCTATATTAAGAGGTACTGGTATTGCCGGGGCTGTAGTATCTACAATAAAAAATGTAGGGCTTAAAATTTATAAAGAAAGCGAAAAAGACAGACCTAAATATAGTAATGTAGCTGATGAGCTATTAAAAATATCCCCACCTATATCTTCTAAGTACAGCAAAATAAAATCAGTTGGTAAAGCTTTTGAATGGGATAAAGATAAAATGGAAACAATGGGATTTGATATACAAAACCCAGCTTATTTAGCTGTAGGTAACACTGTAGCAGCCGTAGGAAATGTTCCATTAGATAGGGTAATTAGAAAAGCTCAAAATGTTGAAGCTGCTATAACTGAAGACATGCACACTTATCAAAGAATAGGTTTAGTACTAGGCTGGGATAAGTGGTCACTTGGGTTAACAAAGAAAGAGCAAGAGGCAGAAAAAAAGGCTAAGAAAGATAAATCGATTAAATTTTTTAGCAAAGGGGGGAAAAAAATGCAATCAAAAAAAGTAAAAGTAACAACAAAAAAAATAAAGTAATATTAGTTATGAAAATATCACCAGCATGTAAAGCAGCAGCAAAAAGAAAGTATAAGGTATGGCCAAGTGCATACGCATCAGGATATGGCGTAAAATGTACGAAAGCAGGTGGGCCTAAAATGAAAAGTAAAACAAAAGGCGGCGGAACAACAAAAGCCTGTTTACCAGCGGCTAAAGTAGCATCTATGAGTAAAAAAGAAAAAGACGCTGTAATAAGAGCTAAGCGTACGGCAGGTAAAAGCGGCAAGAGAGAAAGATCTGATAGAAGCAATGTTAAAGGGGCTAGAAAGAAAGGAGCTACTCTAAGAGACTGGTTCGAAAAAGAAAACTGGGTAAATGTAGCAACCGGCGAAGAATGCGGTAAGTAAAGAAGCATATACAATAGGCGTACCATACCTAAGGCTTCTAACTAAAAAACGCCAGTGATTAAGTTCACTGGCGTTTTATTA
>UEXM01000265.1_pt1 | contig 58261 bp, 65 predicted proteins | sample 1796661 | NCBI WGS metagenome assembly UEXM01 (sample SAMEA4772469, study PRJEB27181) | metagenome | reverse complement strand
ACCTCCACTGGTAAGGTGTTCGGGCCTATCCATTAAATATCCATCGTAACCCCTTGATTCAAAGTACCTTGCGATACCGTACTTATTGTTTTCAATTAAGATTGGGTATCCGTAGAAGAACGCTGCCTTGAGTACGTCCTCGTAGAAGATCTTAGCTAGAGGCGGACGGGACGCATACTCAACCACAAACATGTTCGATGGATGCTCCATGTGAAACTTGTTGTAGAGATGTAGCGCTCCTTTAGACCCCCGTCCATCGACGGTGGCATCAAGGTCGTAGGAGTCAACCCCGCCTACCCCCAGCTCTGCATTCGGTGCAACAATCTTCCCCCCTTGTTCAAGCTTCTTGTTCCTTAGATCATCGGGAGGCATCCACGCCACCCTGAATCTACCCTTAGGATCTGGGTCAAAAAAAACATCAGTGTCTTGCTCTCCGTTCTTCCAAACGAAGTTACCCCGTACCACAGGGTTAGGGAAGAGGTCGTCGTTGTACTGTACCTGTTCGTAGATCTGTCCGATGTTAAACAGGCTCCCATCGATACTGTCTCTGAACGCTTCGTCAGTACTGAACGGAAACTGTCGGGTTACCTCGTTGAGTTCTGAGGGGTCTCCTTTAAGACTCTCTCTTTCGTTTTTAAGGTACGTCTTAGCCCCGATAGCAATACTATCCCCGTCAAGCCCACCCACAGGGCTATCAGGATCGTCAACGATGGGTCGACCGTGTCGGTCAAAAAATCCTTCAAGTGATTCATAAGCTGGGATGAATAGTCGATATAGGCCAGATCTAGTCCTACCGTTTGCGTTTCTTTCTTCTGGATTGGAGTCCTCCCAAAGGTCCTTGTACTCCCTCCCCCCTTTGTCCATGGGGTTTACAGTGGAGCCGACCAAAGCCTTTCCCACGATCTTTCTACCCACAATAAGACATGTGCGCTGGATTCTCCAAGCATCACGAATGTCTGTAGGTTTCTCCCACTTCCCAGCCTCGTCTAGATACAGTATGTGAAGCTTCTCACCATCGTATGCATTGTTGGTGGTATTCTTCCAGTTGATCAGCGTATTAAGAGCCTCGCCCGTCTGCGTAGTCTTATTGTTCTTCGTGATTCTCTTAGACGGCTCGCGAAAAGCCAGCTCCATGCGCGGATTGGTCGTTCCATCCTGAATGGGTTTGAAGAAGAAGGGGTAGTGCCTGAACATCTGCACAACCTTCTTCATGAATATATTCTCCTGAGCGTCCTTACCAGTCTTTGACTGTATCCCCAAGAGCTTGTCTTTGACCTGTGTGGCTTCGTCTAGAAGCACAGCAGAGCAGATGTTAGTGTATCCGCTCCGCCTACATTTAGTATACAGCTGCCCGATACATCGGGGGTCCGCCTCACACGCAGCCAAATGTACGAAAATATCCCTTTGGAAATCTAGGTAGTCTGGTGAACCAATATCCATCTTGGTCCACTGAAGCATCATGTAGTGCCTGCCCGTAATATACGTAGGCCTGCCCGCGTTGTAAAACCAAAAGCCCTCACGACGACGACGAAACTCCTCCTCGATATATGGACGGAACTTCTCACGGAACTCTCTAGGCGACTCGGCCCACTCATCCATACTCTTAATCCGAAGCAGCTCCTTTGGCATAGGAAGCCTCTCCCACAACTGCAGGTCGTTTGGACGTCCATATCCTTCAATCTCCTCTTCGGGAGGCTGAGCGGGAAGTGCAATGTCAAGATCCCCAATCCGAACAATCTCTCCCTCCGTACCGTTGGGACAAATCTGGATAATATATTCATCAGTAGACTTGGCCATACCGATTGCTCCTGAAGCTAGGGGCTCCAGACTTTGGATCTTTTAACTCCATGTACTTACCACATGGACATTTAACATCATGGACAACCTTTCCGTCTACCATCTTGATAGACGCCTTGTCTCTTGATTCTTCGTGCTCTGAACACGGACATACATACTTAGCCATAAGACATTGATATTCAGTCATTGTACCCCCACCTGGAATCGAACCAAGATTACCGCTTTAGAAGAGCGGAGTTTTATCCGTTAAACTATAGGGGCATGAAGTATTAAAACAAGCCAGCGTGCTTCTCTCTGTGGCAGTTAGCACACAGTATCATGCACTTATCTAGCTCAGCTTTTATTTTGTCATCGAATTTTGTTCTTCTTTGTTTACCTATCCCGAAGTCCTTCTCATTTGGGTCCATGTGGTGGAAGTCAAGAGCATGATTGGATTTGTCGTACCCACATCTCTCGCACTTACCCCCTTTGTAGTCTACGCACTTCTGCTTGAACTTCCTACCTCTTTCAACTCTTTCTTCACATACGCATCTCTTACAGAAGCCACTGAGACTTGCTTTTCCTATACGACCCTTTCTGATATAGTATTCTGAGTCTGGCTTGGCAGTCTTGCATCTTGGGCAAACCTTGTGATCAGCATTCATGACTTCTTAGATGATCTTCTCTCGTAAGTCTTTCTTCTATGACAGTTAGCGCATCTGACGTCGCACTTCCTGATCTCTTTCTTTATGGAGTCTATGCTGTAAGAGTTGTTAACCATGTCGGCGACGTTCTTGATCTTCTTACCTCTGACGTGATCGAACTCAAGGACTATAGGGTCTGACTCTCCGCAATCAACACAGTTGAAAAGAACCTTAACTCGCCTTACAAACTCCCTCGACCACTTCCTTCTACTCCTATTACGCTTCAAGCTTCTTTCTTTGTAAAGAGCCTTGTAGCGCTGATAGTGATCCTTGCTAGCCCTGCTTTGATCTTCCTTGCTTTTGTAAGCCATAGTTAACGACCCTGACCTCTGTTAGCCTTCACGTAGTTCTTAGACCTCTTGTGCTTAGAGTACTTGGTTTTAGCGTGCACACCCTTTCTTCGCACGCGCTTGGACTTGTAACCTGATTGTTGAACTTTAGTCATGATATTAAATTTGTCCGCAAGGTGGGACTTGAACCCACATGTAACCAATTACCCTTTCAACAAGGTATAAGCTTGAGGGGATACTTGCGGTGTAAAGTTACTTAGAGAATCGTTCCGCGAACCCCCCTGAGTAATCTTTTTCTTGTTCTATTTCTCCGCTCTGCTTTAGATCCCTTACCATCTGCTCAAGCCTTTGCCTCTCAACAAGCAACTCCTTGGCGTCTACGGCAGTCTGCTTGATGGACTGAAGCTCAGCCTTTCTGGAGGAACCGCCAGCGTCTGGGTCTACAGGCTTCTTGATCTCTTCGATCATGTTGTTGATGGCGATCTCCATGCTATGCATGAGCTTCTCCGCAGCATCAATCGTTGTGAACTTCTTCCTCGACATAAAGCAAATCTTCAGCTCTGGTTCTGTAGTACTCCTTACCGTCAATCTTAAGTCTGTAGTCACGGTTCTTTGCGAACCCAACAACATCCCCTGCAGACAACCCCATGTAGTCTGTCTCCTCATTGCCGTAGACGAGTCTACCTTTAGTCGGCAGCTTCTCTTCTAGCTCCACCATGTCTATGAGGTCTGAAGGAAACTCCTCCTCTCCCTCTTCTACAGCTTCGAGCAAGGTCCACCCACCAAGAGTCTTAATCTCGTCTGTGTCTTGACACTTAAACGCGATGGCTTGTGAGTTGATGGCTTCAGGGTCGTACTTAACAATATAGTGGTCGTCCTCACCTGTAAGCGGCTGACCACCCTGCATGACTACAAGATGGTGGAAGTAAAGAGTATCCCCTGGCTTGACTCCTGTGTTGTACTTAAAGGGGGCTGCGACTACAGGACCTTCGTTGATCCTGTACTCAAACTCCCCCATCTCAAATCGAGTGTCTATGTACAGTTCTAGACCACTGTCAGTTTTGATCGTGTCGTTGATGAGCTTCTTCAGCTCGACGACAAAGAAGTTGAACGTTTTCATTATATAGTGTATTGAATTTCATGTCACTTGTAAGGGAAGAGATTGTTTAATTTCTCTTGCCTTTTCTTGCATCCGCAGTCCTTAACTGTAGCCTTCACAACCTTCTGAACGCCAGTAATCTCTAAAAACTTAGCAATGCTATCACCAACGCCTTTAGGGACTTTCTTCTTATTCATATCAGTATCCTGAACCAGTCGATGTGTTTGAAGCTGGTCTAGATGGTCTTCTATAGTTTGATCTAGAAGATACTTGTCTAGTAGGTGTTGGGGATACGGGCTGAGCTGTTGAGCTTGAGGACTCGTTTCGCATTCCCTTCTGAATAATACCGACCTTACGAGCGATTACTTCATTGACTGGAGTCAGTGGGCGATGTGGATTCTTAGTATGCCTCTCCCCCTCCATAGCACCTTCTCTTATGTGTACATGATACGGTCCAGAGTAAGGCCTACCATTTGGTAGAACGAACTCAGATCCATCAGTCGTAAGGTTGTCTCTAGTCATCAGAAGTTTAGATCGAATTCCACCAAGCACGGCATCTCGTCTATGGCCTTCCATAGAACCTGACCGTCCTCCCTCTTAATATATACAAGATATCTTTTCATCTTGTGCCTGTGAAGATGTTCGTCATCGAGCACGATGGCCGAGACGTTACCGTCACCCACCCTCATGCCGACATAGTAAGCCATCCCATCCTTTGGATTCTGACCTATGACGATCTTCCTGATAAGTCCTTCCATTTTAGTTTAGTGATATACCCAGCCCATCAAGCAGATCGTCGAGGTCTGTACCTTCGTCACCATTATCTGATGGAATGAATGTTTCCTCCACAAAGTTAAGGACACTTAGCATTTCATCCTCGCTGTCCATGTTGTAACTGTATATCGCTCTGAGTCTTTTCTCGTCTGGGTCTTCCTCGTCATCTTCTACAAGACCAGTAACCATAAGAGATAGTACCTCATCGCGTACCCCATACTTTTCTATGACTCGCTCCATTTCGAAAGCAAGTCTCTGTATCTCTAGCAAGAAGCCCTCTTTGTCCATATCTTTGGTTTTATGGCGATTAGGAAGGGTTCCAAGAAGCGTCTCTTCAGGGAGTTCTCCCCTCTTGATCAAAGGTACGTCAAAAGGAACTACCTCAAACATATTCAACGGGCGACGAGAGAGTTCTGTTTGAAAAGAGATATATTCGAGAGGGAACTTATGTTTCTACTATGGGCGTACGACCTTGAGTTCTTTACGATCAAGCACGCTGCAGAGGACATGGGGAAGAGTGCTGCTCCTATGGCACAGAAGACGCTATACCCACTTATGAAAGAGGGGTACATCTACAAACACTTTGACAAACTCACCCCGTCAGATAAGAGGGAAGATCACTTGTTCAGAGAAGAGACTAAGCACAACTACAGGGTAAGGTATGCCATCACGCAGAAGGCTAGATTGTTGGTGCAAGACTTTTATAGAGCTCTGGAAGATTAAAGCTGCTTACCGAACATCACTTCGTAGTAAACCTTTCCTTGATCGTCTCTACAAGCCTTGAGGCAGCGACCACGATTAAGGCCATCGTAAACGAAAGACACATGAACCCAGTCAGGATTATCCTGATCACCAAACTCCCAAATGAGTTGATCAAACTCCATGTTCTCCCTGATGCATTCAAAGATCTCTGAGTTAGTGCATCCTCCAAATACGTCGGCATCCAGGTCAAGCGCACGTCCCTCCACGTGCTGACTACGAACTGAGCCACCGATCGCCTTGTTGAGCTCAGCCGAGCGATACCCGCTCGACACGTGTATAGGAACTCCGAGACATTCCCTAACAGGTTGAAATACATTGACCGCAGTCTGTCTAAGATTTTCTGTAACCCACTCATCTGGTTCGTTGTTAATCCCTAGTCTCCTTGCCGTGAGGCTTTTTGTGCACTCCGCGAGTGATAGATTTTCGGACAGCTTCATTGTTTAGTCTTCGCTTCTCGTTCTGTACGGAAGGGTCTTTTCTTTTCTTCTTTGGGTTGAAGTAGTGCTTGTTCATTCACACTCGTTAACAGCCGATATTTGGAAAAGTCGAATGTTCATCCTATAATCGTATCAGAATCAATCACGAAAATACAAACAAACACTTAAAACAAACCACCATGAATACCTTCATTAACCTCACCCTTCGAGTCTTGCGTTGGACTGCAATCTCTGTGTTCGCTTTCTTCGCTTCTATCTTCGCACTGGCGTTCACCTTCGACTGCTCTATGGATCGACTGCTTAACCGAGTGTCAGTTTCGTTTGTGCAGTCTGTGCGATCAGACATGCCGATCCAAGTGCTCAATGTAGATCGCGTGGTAGGGTTGAATATCGCAGACTTCGACAGCGTACTGACTACTGGGGAAATCTACGACTACGACGTGGAGCGTGACATTCACATCTTCAGCGAACAACCTGACAGCGTCATGAGCTTTTACATTGAGATGCCTGGGGTGTACGTTGTGTCAACAGCTGGATCTCAAGGGGAGAACGAACCATTCATCCTTCTGTTCGACGAGGACTGGGTTCAGCAGTGCATCGCAAACAATCAAGTGGTTACAAACGATATCGGCAGCTATGTAACGGCGACTGGATATGAGCTAGACGCATCAGGTGATCAGCCTGTGTATCGATGCTCTGACATTCAATAAAAAGAAAAGCCCCCGCAAGGGGGCTTTCTTGTTTCATCAATAGCAGACTTCTTGTTTGCTTATCTGTTTTCTCTCGCTCTTCTGAGAGCGTCTCTCTCTGCGTTAGTCATGCGTGCTCGATCGTAAGCAGCAGCGGCATCTCTAAATGGAGTTTTCTGAACACTAGCTGGCCTGTATGTGTAATCCTCACCGAGCTCATCAAAGAACTCACCAACTGCAGCTCCAGCAGCATCGAGCATACCAGACTGCCCGCTACGCTGTCTTTCTTGATCTGCTTGCGTCTCTCTAAAGAATCCCTGCTCATATCTTTCACCAAGATCTCCCTCGCCTTGGAACATGTTGAGCAAGCCCATTCCGATAGCAGAGGCGTCGTCGTACATCTGCTGAACTCGGCTATCATCAGCGTACTTACCGCTACTTTGGTACTCCTTGATCTTAGCCTTACCCTTCTCCTTAAAGTACTCAAGGAGTTGTGGTGGCATCTTGCCAGACTTAGCGTACTCGTTCATACCGCCTTGGCCGTATTCGTCGTTCATACCGCCTGCGCGGTACATGTCTCTTACTGTTTTCATGATGTTGCTACAAAGTATTCTGCTGTGATGTCAGCAGAACTAGAGTCTACCGAAATCTTGTTGATGTTTGCGAAGTTAATGGTTACCGTACCATCTGCGGTAACGGCTGGTGTTGTTGATGTCTGAGTTGCGTCCATTCCTTGATCAAAGAATACCACGCTACCTCCTGTCGTAACCTTGACAGCGTACTCCTCATCAGTTCCGACCACCCTCACGTGTAAGTCATCGCTACCAGAAAGGTGAGATATGCGGAGGTACTTAAGAGCACCATCGATAAACTGACCGTTCCCTGCTGCTGAGTCGAACTTGATAATATCCATCTCAGTCGACGTAGCGACAAACACCCTAGTGTCAATGGTGTTGACACCAGTGATGGTAGATGTTCTAGTCTGACCGAAGTCCCTCCCGTTGAGAGTTACCTTCTCGTCAATCTGCACGCTCATTGTCGCCATGGGGCAAAGATAGTAAAGCTGTTTTAATTGTTACATCAAGAATGGATCGTACACACTAGCAGCTGTATAGCTAGGTTGAGCTATAGGTGGTGGCATGGTAAATGGCTGCTGAGGCTGATAGTTGGGAACTTGGAATCCAGGGGTCTGTCCAAAGTTAAACTGAGGGGTCTGTACAGCATTCATCTGCTGCTGCATCATAGCCATCTGCTGCTGCATCTGCGCTACTCTAGGGTCTGGCTGAAAACCCCCTTGAGCCCCACCAGACATGGCGTTCTCTATGGCCCCTGTAGCCGCCTTCTTACCTGCCTGCTTAAGACCAGCCTTGATCCCTGTAGTTGCAGCGGTTGTACCAGCCGTTCCTGCTGCTGCGGTTCCAGCGCCTGCCGCGCCAGCAGCCCCCGTAGCTCCACCAGAAGCGATCACCCCAGGAGCGCCCGCACCTAGTATGCCACTCCCAGCTCCAGCACTAACCCCTGCCATTCCAGATCCAGACGTAGCCGTGAGTATACCAGTCGAAGCGCCAGTGGCTGCCCCAGTACCACCTGTGGCGGCGGCAGTCCCTGCTCCTGCAGCCCCTGCTCCCCCAGCACCGAGGATCGCACCACCAGTACCAGCAACAGCTGCGGCTGTAAGCGCTATCTCAGCAACGTTCTCCGTCCTTTCCTTCCTTACATCCTTGAAGTACTGCTCGATATCCTCCTCTCTACGAGAGAGTTCTTTATACTGACCGCCTCTCATCTGAACCTCAGAGGGGTCAATCCCCTTTCTCTCAGCCTTTCTAAGAGCTCTACGGTTAAGTCTCTTCTGTTTGTGTACGTCTCTCTTGTACTGCCTGAAGTCCTTCCCCTTCAGATCCCCGCCTGCAGCGCGAGTAACGGCCCCCTTTTGGCCTTCGCTTTCAAATACCTTCTCCTTGGTGTTCCCCCACCCCTTGAACTTATCCTCACCAGTTAAGGTGTTCGTATCCTTCTTTGTGAATATGCCCATGCTGTTTACTGATTGTAATACCCGTAGAACTTTTCTTGATAGTCAGGGAAGGTTAGGTTCTTACCCTTAAGGTTTTCTGGACGACCATCTCTAATCGTGTTCCCAAGATACTGTCTAGATCCTTGTCTCCCCTTAAGGTGGCGCATAAGAAGCAAATCCATATCAGAATACATGTCGTTAAACCCAGGAATCTGTGGGGAATACTCTGCTCTGACGTCAGCTACATCTTTCAGGTAAGCGTTCCCACCAGCCACTGGCTCAGTAAGCGCCTTCCTCATAACCTTGTTCTGAAGATCCTCATCCATCATATACTGCTCCTTAGTCATCCCAGCTACCATAGGATCATCCTTCAACAGATTCCAAAGGAACTGATGACCTCCGACAGCTGAAGAGGTTGGGTTCTGAGCTCTATAGTTCAGTCCTGACTCTACACCAGCGAGTGCCCTCACGAAGGCTGTTGTATCCATCCCTGCCTTGTACGCCTCTTCTGCTACATTGATCGGCTGCCCTATAGACACCTCAGTAGTGGATACTTCATAGATAGGATCTTTGTCAGCTTCAGCAGACATCGCCTTAAACTCCTTAGACTCATAGAACGCATTGTACGCATCCTCGTCAGTGGGGTACATGGTTGTGTTCCTGAACCTCACAGGGAGGGAGTTTCTACCGCTACCCTGATACACAGGGAACTCAGTAACAGTCTTCCCACTAAATCTGTACTCCCCACCAGGTTTCATGTGCTTCACATCCCCCTTATCACTCACACCGATCACATCGTGATCAACACCCTTCATAGATATCTTGTTTGATGGGATGACATTGAAGTCATTGAACTTGTCTTTGCTATCCCTGCGGTAGCCAGTCCTAGTTACGTTCCCCTTGAGTGCTCTCATGTCGGCAAAGATAACAGATTCCCCTTTACCTAGACACACTCCACAGCAAAGGGTACAGCAACCCTCTGAAATAAACATCTAACAGATTCTCTGTGTTCACACAAAGACCATCTGAGAAGTTTAGACCCCTCTGATCTGCTTGATGATTGCGAAGGTATAAACAAAAATCTTAAAAGTCAAGGTTGAATTGAAAGTTTAATCAACACAGCCTAACTGATTGTTTATCATGAGATTAGAATATCCGCATTAAAGTCAAGGTTGAACAGCGGATCTGGAAAAAGATGCGAGAAATGTTTGGGTAGGGGATTATCGTGCTACATAGACGTGACCTAGCGCACACCGAAACGGAATCTGTGACCCCCCTCCCCTGCATATGGTGACCGTTTGCGCACAACATTTAGCGTTTTGTGTAACGTGTTGACGCACAGGGCGTTGACCTAGGTTACTTGTACAAAGCATTCAACAGAGGTGGTCTCTTCCCACACATACACAAGGCAGTAACAAACCCTCCCCAATCCTCCATACCACAAACCCAAGCGCGGCAGGTATACGCACCAACCGACATTCAGGCCACCACGGGAACCTGTCAGCAACCCCACCCAACCACCACGTCTTGATCCCCATGCTCAAACTTTTTTTCGCTCTGTGTCTCAGTCATAATGCGGGATTCACATTCGTTAACATTTGAAAACTTGACTCGTATTTACTCCCTTCACGATGTTTGTACCGAATCATTCATCAAACAATTCAAACCACATACACATGGACAAGCAACAATTGGAAACCCTGTACGAGGGACTCATGGAGTTCCAAGCACAAGCACCCTACGAGATGGGTAGCACCGAAGACCGAACGTTGACAAGCGCAATCGAGTTGGTTGAGGAAGCATTGTTCCCTGACTTGGATTAACACACAAACACACAACACATGAAAGCAACAATCGTATTCAACACACAAGACAAACCCCGTGGATGGAAGGTCACCAAGTGCTTCTCTGACCCACGTCACATGAACAACTACATCAAGTGCGTTGAGCGCAAGGGTGAGTTCACCTACGACGAACACTACGTCCACCCAACCACATAAACCCCACACACAATGACGACGACTCCAACCCCTGAATTCCGAATGGTCTACGCGAACGACAAAGAAGTTCGAGATTACACGTTCAGAGCACCCACCCTTGCAAGAGCGCACGAAATCGCATACAACGTAACCCCTATCGGGTTCCAACTCAAATCAGTGGAGGAAGTTTCTGACTGACGACACAATAACCCCAAACCCACAACGTTATAGAGACATGAAGCACACACGATACGACTCCCTGACAGGCCAAGGCATGAATGCAGGATACTGCATCTGCGATGGCGATGCATACGCGGCAACCGACGAGACGCTGTTGATTCAACTCATGGCCATCGAATCCATCGGTGAGTCCGAAGTGGTCTCCGAATACTTGGAACGTCTCTACGAGGATGGCATGTACTACTACACCACGTGGGAGGACGAGGACGATCCCGACGACGAGCCAACCCAAGAGGAACTCAACGCAACACGACAAGCGATGTTCAACCTGTTCAGAACCGACAACAAGTAAACCCCAACACCATGACACACGCAAAGAACTACAAAGCGCAGATGCGAGACGCAAAGATGTACGAAGGTGGCGAAGGTGCCGCATTCATCCGATGCGCCGTGGCGTGGATGGGCAGACAACCTGAGTCCGACCACGACAACCTGACACCAATTCAAATCCTGAACGCATACTCCGCTTACTTAAAAGAGCACGAATAACAAACCCCCAAACAACCCCACACACCATGAGAATCTACACATCATCCAACAACGCTCTGGACTTCTGCAAGTCCTGCTTCCCTAAGGACGAGGACAAGGCCTACGACAAGTACGGCAATCTCGGAGACGGGCCTGACGGACGGGGCAATTGCTTCAGCTACGACGAAGAGCACCCAGAATACGAAAGTCTCGACACACCATACGAATGTGAATGCTGTGGCAAGATTCTGGCAAACGAAGACGACTAACCCACCCACAAACCCCACACACAATGACTGCCATGACAACCTTCCTGATGTGCGCCCAAATGTCCCTCGCATGGGGCATCATCCTCACGGGCATCGGACATCTCATCACCTTCTCGTTGGACTACATCGAATCCAAGCAAACATGACCCACGAACAGGTACGCCAAGCACTAGCGCAGGCACAAGAAAAATATCACCACGAACGCAATAAGCAGAATCTGTCTGCGTTGAACAAGTGGAAGCACTACTACAACATCTCTCTCATCAACATCTCAATCAGTAAACTCAAGGGATCATGACCAACCAAGAAATCGTAGACAACATCACCAAGCAACCTGTTGGACGTGCCACACTAGTGGTGAACGACAGGTGCGGAGACCCAAGCAACTACCTACACAAGATTAACTCGCTTGCCTACAACAAACCAGACCTTGTAAGGTCAATGGCTATAAGCATCCTGAGTTACGGAGCAGACTTCGACTCCGATAGCATCAAGCGACTCGTAGACAAGCACTACAACGACAACAAGTAATAACCCCTAAAACACACAATACAATGTCAGTATCAATCATCCTCCGTGAAGGCGAATCCATCCAAGACGCGATGGTGCGAGCCAAGACCAACATCCTGAAGCAGAAGGCGGCAACTCAATCCGACCAAGCACTGAACCTGTCGATGGACGAACTCAACGCAATGTTCAACCCCACAAACGCACAATCATGAACATCCCCAACCCCTTCCTCGATTGCTCTCTGCCTGAATTGGTGGAGGCATGGAAAGTATTCTCCGCGCCACGCAAGGACGGAACGTTAGACACCGAAGCCATGTCGTGGGTGAGCGAAGCAGTAGACGAGAAGCTATACTTGCAAGCATCAATCATCCAGAACCCATTGGGTGACGGCAGTATCAACATCGTATTTCTGATGGAGCGATGAACAAGACATACACCATCTGGAACGAGATAGATGAGCGCATCTACGAAGGCACACCAGACTTCAAGACACGAGAGGAAGCAAGAGAGTGGTGGGAGAAGAACGATGGTCGCCCATCGAGCATCATCATCGAACGAGTAACATTCAACACAGACAAATCATGAGTAAGAACCACTGCTACATCTTCAACTGGAATCAAGGTGGATGGAACTGTATTTGGGCACCTGACATTCGATCCGCTCGTAAGCGAGCGAGAGAGAAGTGGGCTGACCAAAGACAACCCGTCCTGACTATCAACGAGAAGTCGTTCAAACGAGTGAAGATGGAAGAGCACCTCAGAATCCTGCTGACAGATGGATTCAACTAAATGTTAAAAGTGTTAAATGTCTTGCGACAACGAAACACATACCTCATCTTGCATACACATACAAACCCCAAACACAATACACAAACCTAGAACACATGAAATCAGCACAAGAATCAAAGAACGAACTCGAAGCAGCTATCCGTTACGCAGAGAACGCTGTCTCATCAGCCAAGCAAACCATCGAGTCTATGGAGTTCCGCCAAGAGATGGCCAAGAAACAGCACGACAAACAGACAGGCCGTGAGGAGGCACTAACCAAGCAGGTGCAAGAACTCAACGCCACCATTCAGTTCCACATCGACAGGGAGGCAGGGTTTCTTGACCAAATCAAAGAACTCAAAGAGGCGAACATGAGTATCGTGTGCGACAACGATGATCTAAAAGACGAGTTACATCGTCAAAAAGACCTCGAAGAAAAGGTTGGTGACTTGAAAGAGGATTTGAAAGACCAGCGCAACTTCGACCAAGAGGTGCGTGACGCAGTCAAGGAGTTCGTCGAACAACTCGGAACCATTGGATTCGAAGAGGGATGATGACGAAAGAACTAGTCGAGAGGGTGCTCGAAGAATCTTGCGGCAACAGGAGACTGACTGCATCCAGACTATTCATCACCGAGCGTCACCTGTACAGACTATTGAAAAAGCATAACCTTAAATGAGCAGTTTACTAGAACACAACATCGAAAGACTTGAAGCGCGGATCGACGTTATGACAGAGAAGTACGAAGCAGACCCGTGTTGGATGAACGAAATTCTTCTTGAGTGCATGCTCAAGGACTACGAAGCAAAGCAACGGCTACTAATTAAAGAACAATCAACATGAAAGACGAACAAGAATCTAAGATGAAATGCCTCGACGCACTCACCTGCATCCAAGCATTCATGTACCACTACAAGGCACAGGAGAACAAGGAGGATCTCCTTGAAAGGATGTCATCAGTGTATGCCTTGTGTGACAACTACGGACTAGTCCCAAAGGGAAACGTGTTTAACTCTTAATTAATTTTTACCATGCCAAAAACAAAGGGCGCCATCAACTGGAAATTACACGAGGTTGAAAAGGTCATGCGCATGACGCGCAACAAGAAGAGGTTGTCAGTATCTGACCCAGACTTTACAGATCTATGCAACGAACTTGGTCGATCCGAGGGCAGTGTTCGTCACATTGTACGTCAGGTTCGTCGAGGAACAAACTCTCTGCTTCAGACGTCAGAGGGTCTAAAGAAACTCAACAAGTACGTAGAGGGTAGCGAACCAAAGCGAACCTTCAAGGAACGCATCAAGGATGCAGTCAAGACATTCAGGTCAGACGAAAGTTCCATCAGTCTGTCCATGCACAAGCAGTTGATGGACAAGCGTACCAAGTCTCTCAACAACAAGGCCATGGAGATGGTGGTGTTGGCTCATGCTTGGGGATACAATCAAGGCGTGGCTGACTACCGAGGCAAGTTCCTTGAGTCTGTCAACTCTCTTAACAAGGAGATCCCTGACGTGAACAACGAAGTAGTAACTCAAACATCGAAGATTCTGTTCAACAATGGCTGAATACAAACCAACTTGGTTGAAGGAGGTGTCGGCTGAAACGATAGCAGAGGTTGACGAGGTCGTAGCCGAGGCGGAGGTCTTGGTTGCAGAGTTCTTAGGCATCGAGCGATTCGATGTGAAGGACAGGCACGATACAGGCAAGTCTTCACTACCTGAAGCCCTTGTCATCAAGCTGACCTGCGGATTCTTCTGGTATCGAGTGCACAAGTACACCGAGATTGAGAAGCGATTCATCCTCACCACTTACTTCGGTATCGTCAGGGCAACCTTGAACCACCACATGCGTGACGTTATGTCTATCATCTCAGGCAACGACACAAGGCAGAACGACATGGTCAAATGCTTCAATTACGTATGGCCCTTGATGAAGGACATCGGCATCAAGATGAACGTCGAGGGATGGATCAAGAGCAATGAGATGAGAGTGCGATTCATCGATCGGCAGATCAAGATGATGGAAGACAGAAAGAAAGAAATTCTAAATACAAAACATGAAACAACACAAGTTTAAGACCACCAACATTAAGGGGAAGCAGTACGTTGAAGTCAACGAGCGCATCAAGTTTTTTCGTCAAGAAACTCAGTATAAGAACTGGGGAATCGTCACTGACTTTCCAGTGCTTGACTCAGAGCAAGCGATGTGCCGATGCTCAATCGTCACCCCAGAGGGTGCTGTGGTCGCTCAAGGTCACGCTCACGAGGAGCGGTCCGCTTCTAACATTAACAAGACTAGCTATGTCGAAAACTGCGAAACATCTGCAATCGGAAGAGCGTTGGGAATTCTCGGAATCGGAATCGACACGTCAGTTGCGTCAGCTAATGAAGTCGAGGAAGCCATTGCCAAGCAACAAGCCCTCGTTGATAATCCACAGGTTCAAAAGCTCTCCAAGAAGCTCGATGCCCCTGTCGAAAATATCATGGACAAAGCAGTCGGATACATCAAGACCCAGACTGATAAGCGCAAAGCTTTCGATTCCGTCATCAAGAAGCACGGAAGCCACTTGACTGAGAAGCAGATCGAAGGCCTGAAAAAGTTTGTGCGATGAAAGTTCCAAAGAAAACATGGGGCAGGAAGTTCGAGGACATCTTCCCCAACGCAGACACCAACCTCTTTGCAAAGAGTGATAAGACAGATAAGTTGAACTCACTTGGCATTGACTTTCATTCCCTTTGGGATACAGACCAGAAGACCTCGAAGCGAGACTTAAACTTTGCAAAGGTTTCTGGCTACGGCACGAGCTACATTCAAAGACATGAGAAGGGTCGGAGAATTCGACGTCAGCTTGCTCGTACAATGGGTAAATACATGGGGCTATGAGTATGCGTGAACTACTGGAGGAGAGAGTGGGTAAACCCCACCTCTCTTACTCCTCCCTCAAGTACGCTCTCGGAGACATGCGTCTGTGGGAGATGTACATGCGAGGGAAGCTGAAGAAGGAGAGCGAAGCTCTATATTTCGGATCGCTTTATGACCTGCTACTCTTTGAACCTCACAAGTTTGACGACCATTACTATACTCTTGACGACTCCGATATTGTTAGTTCTATTGGTGGCCGTAGCCCTCGAAGTACAAAGCGATATAAAGAGTGGGCGGCAGAAGCCTCGAAGACTGCACAGAACGCAGGAAAGAAGCTCGCCCCGCAAGCCGACGTCAAGAAGGCGCACGAAATGATCGAGCGTCTGAAGGACTCAGGTCTGTACGACAAGAGATTCGCAGGTGGGCAATATCAGGTTGAGTTCAACGTTGATCTTGATGGAATCCCACTCAAAGGTTTCCTCGACTGCTTGCAGGATGATAGTATCATCGACTCTAAATCATCCAGAGGCATCGACAAGTTCCGATACGACGTCAAGTCATGGAGCTATGACATACAGGCCTATGTGTATACAAAGGTCTTCGGCATCAAGGACTTCTACTGGGTGGTGCAAGAGAAAGCATACCCGTTCTATTGTGCCGATGTAAAGTGCTCAGACGAAACCCTTTTCTCTGGAGAGATGAAGTTTCATCAGGCCCTTGAAAACGTCAAGGCATATCTAACTATTGAAGGACATGAAAAGCAACCTGACTATGCAGAGTTCATCGTATAACTATCTAATCAACGGCCTAAAGGCAGGGGCCGTCTATGTAGCCTGCCTGTATTTTATTTCTAACCTCTTAAATCTTTTACTCGCATGAGCGAACAAAAGTATGATTCAGTACTCGTAGGGTACGCGGAAGAGCCACGTTACGGCGATGATGGTAAGATCCAAGGATGGAGTCTCCGACTCAAGGATCACGAACTGAAGGAGATCGCTGAGACTTACGCTACCAGTCGTAACGAACAGGGTCAAGGCGGCAACGTCTACTTCACCATGTTCATGAGTAAGAACGGGAAGCCATGCTGCCGTGTGTTCGATCCTAACAGCGAAGCTGCTAAGGAGAAGCGTGCACAGAAGCAATCCCAAACTGCTGATGAAGCCCTCCCCTTCTAAGGAGAAGGCGCCCATCTACCTGACGACCGCTCGTGTAGCGTTTAAGAAAGCTAAGCGCGTATACGAGCGTGTCGTTCAGGTGGTGACGGTGTTCGACAACCCTCACGATATCATGAAGTACGGGAAGCACACGATGCAAAACCTAGAAGAACACTTCTATGGTAAAAACTACAAGTCCCAGAAACATGTAATCGTGAGAGAGTTGTTGGACAAAAAGTTTATCTCTTACTCTAATCTATCTATAGATGAACACAAAAAGCAGTATCAAGAGCAAGTGTAAGAAGCTTGAGGAGCTACTCCTGTACAAGAACGATAAGTACGGGGACTCGGCCTTACAACCTCTTAATATCTTCTCTAAAGCTGGCCCAGTGGCAGGTCTCAAGATGCAGATCGACCACAAGCTGAAGAGAATCATGAACGCAGGTCTCGTTGACGCAACGGAGGATACGTTGCAAGACCTAGCAGGTTACCTTATCCTCCTGATGATTGCAAAAGACAATGAAAGTAACCATATTCGAAAGTCTGTTCACGGAGAACGCCCACCACGTACATCTATCTCAGGCGTTGAAGAGGATACAGAGTGGGAGGTCATCTACTCTGATTGACGAGGTACGCAGTGGAAACAAAGAAGCGAAGAAGAAGCTCCCTGTTGTACTATTCAGCGGGGAGTTTTCGTCTAGGAAAGATGAGGCGCTCTTCGAGCATAGCGGACTGGTTGTTCTGGACTTCGATCACGTCGATGTTGACAAGACGAAGCAGGCTTTGGCCACGGATGATTTTGTTCTTGCTTGCTGGACGTCACCGAGCGGGGATGGGATCAAGGCTGTCGTCAAGATCACGAACCCTGAGAGGCACAGGGATCACTTCAGATCGCTGATCGCGTACTTCGACAAGCAGTATGGGCTACAAGTAGACGAGACAGGCATCAATGAGTCTCGCGCGTGCTTTGAATCCCACGACCCTGACATCGTTATCAAGGATGATGTGAAAAAGTTTGGTGCGTTTCTAACGGAGCAAGCCATCCAACAGACTCCGACCAACGACCAGTACGACTACACGGACTACATGAAGCTAAACCTTGCAGCGCGTATGATTCGCAATGCAGAGGACGGTGAGAAGCACATGGCTCTCATCAAAGCCGCCACTCTATGTGGAGGGTACATAGCTGCAGGGAAGATGGAGGAAGAGGAGGTAGTCCGCGTGTTGTTTAGGGAGATCTGCAAGAGGGAGATCGACTCAGAGTCTCAAGCTCAAGCCACCATCAGGGATGGGATTGAGAAGGGGAAGACGATGCCCATCAGGGAAGTCATTGACGAGGAGAAGTCAGCTCAGCGTGAGATGCTTCTTAACGACGGAGACATGTCTTTCATCTCTTCTGATGATGAGGACTTCCGATGGATCGATGACTACGCTCAGGGCTTGATTGAACTGGGGTTGGATACAGGGGATGAGCTGCTCGATCAGCACTTCAGGTACAAGAAGGAGTTTGTTATCATCAACGGACACTCGAACGTTGGTAAGACTACGACTGCATTGTATATGATGGTGAACGCATCCATCCGTCATGGGTGGAAGTGGATCGTGTACTCCTCTGAGAACAGAACCGCATCCGTGAAGATGTCCTTGATGCAGTTCGCATGCAACAAGAAGGCTGGTAACATGACATACTCTGAGCGTAAGCAGGCTTACAAGTGGGTGCAGAAGCACTTCACTGTGATCAGCAACAATCAGGTGTACAGCTACGCAGATATCATCCTATTCATGGAGAAGGTGATGCGTCAACAGGATGTCGATGCAATCTTCGTAGACCCTTACAACTCATTGAAGTTAGACATGCGCAACTCAAGCATTGGTGTACATGACTACCACTATGAGGCTGCTAGTGAGTTCCTTACGTTCAGTACATCTCACAACGTGGCAGTGTGGTTGAACATGCACGCAGTGACAGAAGCACAGCGCCGCAAGGACTCCGAGGGTATGCCGATTGCCCCATACGCTGAGGATACGGAGGGTGGAGGTAAGTTTGTCAACAGGGCTGACTGCTTCTTAACGATCCATAGAAAGGTGCAGCATCCAGACCCATCAGTGCGTTGCATGAGTGAGCTCCATGTTCGTAAGATCAGAAACACTGAAACTGGAGGTGAGCCAACAGGACTGGAAGACCCCTTCCGATTCATCATGGACATCTCTCGCACAGGGTTCAAGACCATGACTACTCACAAGTCTTTGTTCCAACCTATTGGTTTACAGGAGGCTACGCAGGGTAGATTGAACATTGGTATGAACGTTGATTTTCTAAGTTCTGGTAACTAACTTTGCTGTGTGAGAAAGAAAGCAACCCGCAAGCGTTCTCGCAAAAAACATCTGGGGAAGTATAAAAGCGGTATTGAAAAGTATTGTGCTGATCAGTTAAAACAATTCGGCCTAGCTTTTGCCTATGAGGAACAGACCTTCCAGTTAGTGGACAGGTTTAAGTTTCCCAACAAATACTTCAAGATGACTGCGAAGAGTAAGACGATGTCGGATAGATCTGACTCTGTCGTCTTGCCCATCACGTACACTCCAGATTTTATGGGGAAGGATCACAACTGGATCATCGAAACCAAGGGATACCTACCATCGCATCATGATTTTCCGATGAGGTGGAAACTTTTTCTTAGGCATTTGGCATCTACAGACTCCGACGCCATTGTATTTTTAGCGAAGAATAGTCAACAAGTGGATCAAGCGATCCAAGAAATACTTAAATCGATTCAAGATGGAGAAATCTAAACTTAGTGATGCGTTCTCTATGTGCACCCTACTGATGCACGACGCAGTAACAGACTTCTATGAGGCCCTACACGACGAGAAAGGGAAGCCTATTACAGTTGTGGAGGATGTGACTAGGAAGTCAGACGAGTTGAAAAGAAGGTTCCTCAATGAGCTTCAGATGGTGGTGGATATCACACTGGAGTTCAACGACACCGATGGTAAGTAAGCCACGGAGGTCTAGAAGCTTCAGCATTGGGAGGATGTCTGAGGCTAGGTTCGTAAAGGCAGCCGAGCGTCTTGGCTTGGATGTAAAGAAGTCATCACCACGAGAGGATATGCATGAGCACGTCGACTACTGGTTAGCAGTAGAGGAGACTGGTTCAAAGTGGGGAGTGGATGTCAAGGGTAATAACTTACCCAACGAGATCTGGTGTGAGTTCAAGAACGTCCAGGGCAAACCTGGCTGGCTTTACGGGGGAGCAACTATCATAGCATTCGACATGCCCGAAGAGGGTGGCTTCTGCATCGTGGATAGGAAAGAACTATCTAAATGGTGTGAGTCTGTTGTCGAAGATGTCAAGGTCAAGAACAAGGCCGACGCATACAAGAAAAAGTACACACGAAAGGACAGGCTTGATGAGATCACGAAGGTTAACCTGAAGGATATCAAGCGGTTAGATTCGTACAGAGTGTGGGAATACGAGAGAGATTATTAACTAACTTGTAGACCCTTTATAAACCTACTTACTGTAACCCATGAACCCCTCAATCTTTGAAAAGAGGCTGAGCTACAAGCCCTTTGACTATTCTGAAATCACGGACCCATTGATCAATGCGATGTGGGCGAGCCACTGGACTCACAACGAGTTCAACTTTAAGGCTGACGTTCAAGACTACCACACCAGTCTTGGTGAAGAGGAGCGCGATGTGATTAAACGCGCCATCCTTCTCATCTCGCAGGTTGAAGTAGCAGTGAAGTCATACTGGTCAAACATCGGCAAGCACCTTCCTAAGCCAGAGATTGCAGACATGGGGGCGGTGTTCGGAGGTGTCGAGGTGATCCACTCCCGTGCTTACTCAGAGATCCTGACGAAGCTTGGGTTGGAGGAAGAGTTCACTACTCTTCTGGAGAACGAGCCTGTACTGAACCGCGTTAACTATCTGAACAAGTACGTAGATCGCGTATATGAAGACGATCGTAAGCAGTTCCTCTACAGTCTAATTCTCTTCACCTTGTTCACCGAGAATGTGTCACTGTTCAGCCAGTTCTATACCATCCTTGGATTCAACAGGTTCAAGGCTGTGCTTAAGGACACGGCTAACGTTGTCCAGTACACGAGCAAGGAGGAGAACCTGCATGCAGAGGGAGGTATGGCATTGGTCAATCAGATCAGAGCTGAGCACCCCGAGTTGTTCGACGCTGATCTTGAATCGCGCATCTGGGAGGAGGCACAGGTTGCTCTTGATGCAGAGCAAAACTTAATTAAGTGGATCTTGCAAGGCTTTGATAATGAGTTCCTTAGCGAGTCTATCTTAAACAACTACTTGAAGAACCGTGTGAACGAAAGTATGCGTCGGATAGGCTTTGGGTTTGAGTTCCCAGTAAACCAAGAGGAGCTAGAGGTGACGGCATGGATGGATGAGGAGGTGTACGCTTCCGCGTTGTCAGACTTCTTCCACAAGAAGCCCATTGACTACGCGAAGAGCACCAAGAGTTTTACAGCAGAAGAATTATTTTAATGAACAAAGATTTTGACTGGGTCACAGAAGAGACCCGACAGTTTATGGAGAAGGGTTACCTCGACCCTGGCCAGACGGTTGAAGAGAGGGTGAGAGAGATCGCTGCTCACGCAGCAGACATCCTAAAGGATACACTCCAGACAGGTGCAGAGGATTTCGAGGAGAAGTTCTATGACTGCATGAAGAGGGGGTGGTTTAGTTTGAGTACGCCCGTGTGGGTGAACTTCGGCAAGAACAAGGGGCTACCCATCTCGTGCTATGGCACACAGCTGGAGGACGATACGTTCGACATCCTTCGTGGAGCTGCAGAGATTGGAGCTATGAGCAAGCTTGGTGGTGGTACGGCCACATACTTTGGTAAGCTGAGGGCTCGTGGATCTAAGATCAGCAGTGGCGGTGAGACCAATGGCGCTGTATCTATGATGGAGTTGTTCAACACAACCACAAACATCATCTCTCAAGGAAAGGTGAGGCGTGGTAGCTGGGCAGCATACCTGGACGTAGAGCACCCCGACGTTGAAGAGTTCTTGCAGATCCGAAGTGAGGGTCATCCCATCCAGGATGTGTCGTTTGCCGTGTGTATCGGTAACGATTGGATGCAGTCCATGATCGACGGTGACCAGAAGAAGCGTGCTATCATGGCTAAGATCCATAAGAAGCGCAGCGAGACAGGATACCCATACATCTTCTTCACGGACAACGTGAATGATCAGAGACCTCAGTGGTACAAGGATCAGGGAATGGAGATCAAGCACTCGCAGCTGTGCGCTGAGATCATGGAGTACACAGACCAGGACAAGTCCTTTGTGTGTTGCTTGTCATCTATGAACGCCCTTCACTTTGATGAGTGGGTGAACACAGACGCAGTGCGCGTGATGACAGCATTCCTTGACGCAGTGTACACTGAGTTCATTGACAAAGCCAAGGGTATTCCTTTCATGGAGAAGGCTGTTTGTTTTGCCGAGGAACATAGATCTATTGGGATCGGTGTATTGGGGTATCACTCTTACCTGCAGAGCAAGCGCATCCCTTTCGAAAGCCTTCAGGCTAAGTTCATCAACAGGAGTATCTTCAACTTTATCAAGCAGGAGAGCGATGATATGAGCCAGATCATGGCTGAGCATGGGGGTGAGCCAGCAGCATTGAAGGGGTACGGGTATCGTCACTCCACTCGCATGGCTGTGGCCCCTACTACGTCTTCATCGTTTATCCTGGGGCAGGTATCACCGTCCATTGAACCTCTTCAGTCCAACTATTTTACTAAGGATCTAGCTAAGGGTAAGTTCACGTACAAGAACCCTTACTTGAAGGAGGTCCTTGAGGGGTACGGTAAGGATGATGCTGAGACGTGGAAGAGTATCATGATGAGAGGTGGCTCTGTGCAGCACCTGGACTTCCTTACTCAGGACGAGAGGGATGTGTTCAAGACGTTTGCTGAGATCTCACAGATGGAGGTGGTGCAGCAGGCAGCAGATCGTCAAGAGTACATTGATCAAGGACAGTCTCTCAATCTCATGATCAGTGATGAGGTTCCATTGAAGGACATCAACAAGCTGGTCATCAGCGCTTGGGAGAAAGGAATTAAGACGTTGTACTATCAGCGAGGTGTTAACAAGGCGCAGGCTGTGGGTAGGGATATCCTAAGCTGTGCGGTTTGTGAGGCTTGATTATCTTTGGAGGGTTACACAGGGATAGTCGCTGTGGAACTTCGCTGCTTGAGAGGGGACTTCGGTCCCCTTTCTTTTTGCCCTAAACCCAAAGAGGGCCACCCGAAGGCAGCCCTCTCACACACAATGAACAATAAACCAAACACACAAAGGTATGTCCCCACACACCTAGTGGAAGAGAGGTTGGGATTCGAACACAACTGCCGTCCGACCTGAGTGGTCATGATTTTCGTGGACGTACGCACCGACTGCGCTCTCTTTATTGTATGACGTACGTGGACAAACATATGGTAGAAACTCCTACCACGCAAGTAAAAAGTGTTAACAAATGTTAATCGCAGTTCTTTTGCCTGAGCTCATCGACAAGCACCTGAAGCTGTTCCATGTCTCTTTCTAGGTGATTCAATCTAAGGTTCTGCTCAGCGTCATCAGGAAGGCTACCCATCTCCCCCCTTGGCCACTTGATCCTAAATTCTGAGTTGAGTTCGATCTCTTGATTGTGGCGCATAGTTTCTATCTCAAGCTGAGACAGTGCAGACATCAAGGTGAAGTATAGCGTAACTGCAGCTCCAACTCCAACGACGATTTGGACGAGCCACTTAATGTTTATGCCAACGTTAGTGCTGTCGTCTAGATTCATTGCATCTGGTTCTTAGCCAGTAGCAACTTGATCTCTTGAATATCCTTGAGCATCTGCTTGAAGTCGTCCTTGAACTCAGCGTTGTCTGCCTCCAGAGCGTGTACTCTAGAACTAAGTTTGCTATAGTCAGACTGGAACTTGATCCAGCCCATGACCAGCGCACCAGCTACAGTCAGGAATTCAAAGTGGCTTAGGTTGTCCAACATCACTTGTCACTTGAGGACTTAGGGCAAGAACCACAAGCTCCGATCAACCACAAAAGACAGTTGGGGCATGGGGTTTTTGTGTTCATCTTTTAGCTTTCTCTATAGTCCTGCCTGCAAAGTACGCACCAAACGCGGTCAACATCAGGATCTCAAGCAAAGATACATAAGAATCTTTGACGTTAAATGGCAGATTATCAAGGGAATCGAACACCATTGTAGCCATAAACATAGCCATAAGGCAGATCAAAGTAACTGGTCTGATGTACTTAGCGAGCTTGACGTCGCTACCCATGTCGGCCTTCCATCTCTCGGTTACGTTGTTCTGGAACTGAACCTCAGCATCAATCATTGCCTTCGCCTCAGCAGGGTCAACGCCTGGCTCCTTGTCCAACAGATTCTTCACAACACCTAGAGCCCCGCCTTCGGGAAGCAAGTCCCCTACTGTACTAAGAACACCTGGCGCTTTATCCTTGAGCCAAGCACCTAGCTTGGTGTCTCTGATCTTCTTTTTACCTTCCTTGCTCATACATCATTTGCATTGCGTCCAGGAGCAACAAGCTGTGGTCTTTCATGCCACCCCTTACGTACTCCAAAACTCCGTTATACTCGTTAGATATTTCGTCTAGTCTTGCAAGTCTCTGTTCATCAGTTAGCCTCTGATACTCTGGAGACTCGACAAAGTTCTTTACGTCGTTATATCTCTGCTGGCCCGACACCTTCATCAGTTCTGAGATGAGGTCTGTGCTGAGGTAGATCTGCTTACCAGCGAACGATGGGTCGTTAATGAACGTGTACTCCCTGCCAGTTCTTCTCAAGAACACACGATCCTTTCTGCTGAACTGCTTTGGGACGGACACCTTTCTGTTTCTTGCGTAGTAAGGGGTGGACACCACGTCACTCAGGATGTCTGTCTCAGTGTAGAGTCTGTAGATCTCATTAGATACTGGGTCGCTCTCTGCGTTACGAGCCTTGTTGACGTCGAACAAGTTGTATGCAAATGGATCTGCACCCTCAGGAGTTTGTCTAATAGGTTGACCCTTCCAGTTTACTCTGACTGGAACGGACTCCAGGTCACCCCCCGCTACCCAATATGTCCTGTCAAGAACAGTGTACTTAAGCCTTTGCACAACTCTATCAAGAGCCGACATATCCTTTGTAGCTCTGTAGTCAGGCATGTACGTTCTCTTCGCTCTATGCAGTGCTGCAGTTGTGTTAGGTAGAGCCGTTGCAGTTAACGCGTTAAAGAATCCATTAAACCAATTCTCAATCGCCTTCTCCAGTCTAGCTTCGTCAGTCTCACCGAGGATTCTTGCAAGGTTGTTAGCCCCCGTGAGGAAGCCTTGGTTAAGAACGTAGTTAACCGTGGTCGCACCCTTGATCCCAACAACGTTACCGATCAAAGACTCTGACTGCTCAGACACCAAGTCCTCACCATCATAGCTCGATGATGTTGCACCGAAGACAGTTCCGATCAAACCTAATTTTTGATATGACCAGAACCTGTCCCCTGGTTGGACGGATGGATCACCGCCATCTAGCTTTCTTCTGAGTCCAGAGATGTTGATAGAGTTGGGTGGGAACTGATCGTACGCGATGTTCTTCTTAGACTCCTTTGGCTCCCACTCGATTTCGCTGCTCATCAATCCCTCCTTCATCATCTCTTCAGCGAGCTTCGCTATAGTGATACCTATGACCGCCTTGGCAAACGACTGAGATGCTTCTCTGGTCTCGCCCCTTGATGCCTTCATAACTCCGTCCGCGATGGCAATCGGAGGGACAGTGTACTTAACACTCTCAACCAGGATGTTTACTGGCGTCCTTACGAACGGGAACTGAGTCTTGATCAGAGCGTAGTTCAATAGACTACCGAACTTAGGGCCTAAGGTATTCTCAAGACCTCTTCTGAGGTAGGACAGCGCGCTCTCCACACCCTTAGCTGCGGCAGTTTGTTCTTGGAACGTAAGCTCTCTACCCTCCTTAGCCGCCTGCTCCATAACCTCAAACGGTGGGTGCTTAACGAATCTATCGAACGCCCTCCCCTCCAATCCTCTGGCCTTAGCTTCGGAGTACACAGAATAGTTCTCGGCGAACTTTCTGAAGGGAGCATCACCAAGAGACAAGAGTCTGAACATGACCTCAGCTGGGACACCGAAAGTTCCTTTAATATAAAGCTTAGCCTTCTGTGAGCCTGATAGCGGCGACTCCAGCCCCATCTTTGTGAGTATACCATTTTTGTTTCTGGCTGCCGCCAAGGACATGAGCGGGAAGAAGCCTCTTTGAAGTCTCCACTCAGTGTCTCCCTGGCTTTGACCTGTCTTAACCTCGAACACTGCCTCCTTCACACCTTTACCAAAACCTTTGACCCCATGGTAGAAGGCACCAAGACTGAATGGCTTTGAGTTTTGTACGCTTGCACCAAGAGCCTGACCCAGAGCTTTGACTGCTGGCGTTGTAAGCCCAGCCACAAAGTTTACTGGGAGCACCAGGCCAAGGTTGTACAGGTTTGCGAACACGTTTGTTGACTGCGACATAGGGGTGAGCAGGTTACCCTGCATGAGCTGACCGAAGATCGACCCCCACTCGTCCTCTATAAGTGCGTTAGAAAGCCTTATAAGGTTCCTGTCGGACTCTGTTATCTTGTCTTGGGCAGTTGCAAGCGCTGACTCCAGCTTAGCATAGTCCGCCTCGCTAAGATTCGTTCCGTTGACAAGCTCCTTTGTGATGGCCTTTATCTCCCTACCGTCTTCAAGGACTGCGGACACACGCTTCATCACTTCTGCAGACTCAGTCTCGGTGAGCGTGCGCCCACTTTTCTCAGCCGCATCCCTGATTACCTCGAACATAGCCACTGGTGTGGAGCTCTTGAGCTCAGCGAAGTGTCTGAGGATTCTACCTGCGGAGGTACCAATCTTTGAAAGGTCTTCTGTGATCTGGCTAACCATAGCTGTGTCACCCTTAGCCGCTGCTCTGTTGATCAGCTCAATACCTGCGAGCACACCCACCTCGTTCTGAGCCTTAGATAGATTTGTAAGAGAGGTCTCTCTAACCATCCCGAACAGCTCATCCATATCTAGATTCTCAAGATCCTGTTGAACGTTTGCCAGAACCTGTGGTTCGAAGTAGTTCTCAGGATTTTCAAGGATATCCTTACGCACCGATGGCATGTCAGCAGCCACTCGCTTCGCAAACTTCCTCAACCTACCCCCCTTGTTGCCTCCGTCAGCAGATCTGTTTGGTCGATTCGTGCGCTCAGTACTGGTGTCAACAACAGCCTCCGCACCAAGCATGTTCTCAAAGATGCGCTTCATAGGATCATTGAGTTCTATGTCGATCTCACTTCCTGTGATGCCGTTGTAGATCTCGATCATGAACTTCTTGAACTGATCGAACGCCACCTTAAGTGCAGGGGTGGGTGCATCCTCTGTGGCCAAGTAGTTCTCAAAGCCACGAGCAAACTTCTCACTTACGCTTCTATCCCACTTCTCAGATCCAGCCCAGCCAAGAACATCCTTACGCTCCTGCTCAGTGAGAACAGTCTCGTATGCGTGAGCCATCTCGTGCACAGGAGAAGACACATCTGGTGACGTCATTGCGTGGATGATGAACTTGCCGTTCTGCATAACGATGGCAGCCTTCTTGTCTTGGAAGTAGACTGGGTCTCCATTCTTGTCAAGCAGTGGTTGATCAGAAGCCTTGAGTGATTCCTCCGTCTTACCCTTGAGCATCTTACCAGAAGGCTCTGCCTTCACCATGAATCTTGGGTCTGTAGGGGAGGCGTACTCGACGTTCTTTGCGTATACCAAACCACCAACCTGGATCACCTCCTCAGCTGCAACCACTGGCTGCATAGTAGCCCTGTCGTAGAAGTACGAGTGACGGAATGGATTCATCCCCACCTGCACGTATGCTGGGTCGTCCATCACTGCCTCGATGAGCTTCTCCCCGTTCCTACCCATCTCCTCCACAGTGCTACCCTCGATCTCTACGTGGTCACCAACCATGCGTGCGAACGTAGCCTTGTTCATTGCATTAGATGCGACTTGCAAAGCAAGCCTTGGGTCGGTAGAGAACTCTACGTTTCTGATCCTGGCTGCTGGTCTGTAGCTGACAGGCGCACCATCTGGCCCGTCGTGAACACTGACGATCCATGCGTTTGAGTTGAGATAAGCTGGGATGTCCAGTCTCAGCCCTACTCTCTGGATAGGGTTACCCTCTTTGTCTTGGATAGGCGCCATTGCCTTTTCCATCTGACGCTTATTCAGACCCTCGTTCATGTGGTCCTCAGACACAGCTGCGAAGAACTGACCGATAGGCCCAGTCTTGTCAAACTCTCTGACCTTGGCGATATATTCTTCTGTTGTAATCTTACCGTTCTTAAGATCTGCAGCAGCTTCGCTGATTACATCTTTCCTAACTGAGATCTCAGAGTCCCTCATGTTTCTGATGGGGGTCTGCTCCCACTCGACTTGCGAGGCATTAGGAGTTGATTCAGGTCCCTCCTCCCTGGCAGATTGGAACAAGGTCTTGTCCTTCAACCTGAAGGTGTTGAACGCTAATCCTGAAGTTGGGAAGAGCTTGAGTCTGTTCTCTTGGGCGATCGGTCCTCCAGTCGTTGGATCTTGGAATGACTCGTCCCACATAGACACCTCATCAAAAGCATGGAGCTTTATCTCAGCCCCATCAGCCGCCTTGATAGCATAAGGATATGACTCGTGAGTGCTATCCTCTTGGATTGTGACAAGGTCTTGGTTCTTGCTCATACCTTCAGGCCTGCTAACCTCAATGACAGCGTACACTCTACCCGACTTGCCATCACGTGTAACGTCTCTAAGCATGGGCTCACCAAGCATGTATGCGAACCCTTCAGTCAGGGCTGTCGCTGACAACTTCTTGCCTGGCTTAGCTTTGTATAGTGGAGACTTGTTTTGAATACCTTCACCGAAGAAACCAATAAGTTCGTCTCTTGTCTTCTGAGACTTGATCTCTGACGTGAACTCCGTAAGCGCCTGAAGAACGAACGCTCTTCTGTCATCGAACGACAATGGTGGACGTAGAGCATCCCTAAGGAATGACACCAGTTCCTTCTGCGTCAGCATGGATGGGACTTCGAATGGCAGGGCTTTAGTTCCCTTCTTGTTTACAGCTTTCTTGGCTGCTCTCTTGATTGCCCTCGTCACTTGCCCCTCTGTCACCCCGAACTTAGGGTCCTTGGCAAACCCGAACAAGGTTTCGACTACTGCGTTTGCAGACTTAAGGGTGGATAGATTCTTAGTTGGGGCTCCTGTTGTGAGTGCTAGCCTCGCCGTACCGTCCTTGGATCTAGCTGCAGACTGATTGAGAAGCTCAGAAAGCTTAGACGCTGTACCCTTACCAGTACCAGCCCACACAAACCCCTTGTCGTTGTACTTGATTGGGTAGTACATACCACCCTGACCTTCAACCAAAAGCTCCCCATCCTTGTATATCTCTCCAGAGAAAGCATCGTCAGGTGAGTGAAGCACAAACTCGGCGCCTTCTGGGAAGTCACTCAGACTCATATCTCTAGTAATCTTCCCTTCCTTCTCAAGCTTTGCAAACAGATCACCGTTCTTGTCGTAAGCAAACGTAACTCTAGATCTTGGGTCACTGAAGTCGCCTTGGAAGAGTACGTTGCTCTCGTTAACTTCCTTTGGCAATCCATCAGGAGACTGTACGAATTCAAACTTAGTATACTGCTCCTCCTTGCTGATGCCGTTTCTTTCTGCCATGGTTTCTACCATACGGTCAGATACGACAGCTGATGACAGGGCCTCATTCAGGCTCAGCCCAAATACTGTTCTGTAGGTCTTGACAAGGTCCCTGAGATTCCTTGGGGACACGCCTACTTGATCGGCTACCTGAGACACAGGGGTCTTAACCTCTGGTCTTGATGGCAACTCAGAGAACTCCTCTGGCAGCAACCCCATCTTCTGCTCCGCAAAGTCCCTATCTCTAGCCTTAAGGTATCTCACATCTTTAGGATTGAGCAATCCCCCCTGAGAGTCTCTCATCTGAGGACCGAAGTTCACCCATGAGTTCTGACCTCTGGTCTGTGTGGTCATAGCCCTACGCGCCTTAGGGGAATACATGCGAGCGTGCACATCCCAAGCGTTTTCTTCACCTACAGGACCGAAGCTGTTACCTCTCTCTCCGTGACCAAAGAAGTCGTGAACAGCTCTGAATACGTCGTTGACAAGCATAGGCTTGCCGTTCTTGTCTGTAAACTTAGACTCGTTGAGCAAGGGATTCTCTGCTCTCTGGGACTCCGTGATTCCAGTCTGGCCAAAGCCCTTCTCTGTCGACAGGATATATAGGTGATTGTTATTGTTGAGGTCGTCAAGCATAGCTTGCGAGTTGGCGTATGGTTCGCCCTCCCCTTCAAAGATCTCTACCTCAACACCCTCCTGCTTGAGCAGCTCATACTGAGCCTCAGTCTCAGTTGCCATGGAGTCGTACGCCTCTCTCACCTCTGGGTTTTCTGGGTCGTGCTGTGTGGCCTCATAAGCGTCAGCGATGCGCATAGCTCTACCCTTGTCAACCTTCCTTATAGGGGCGCCCTCTTCAGGTGCATCAGTGGCTGCCTCTCTAAATTTACGAGCAGCGTTAACTGCAGGTTTAGCTGGAGTGCCAAACAAGCGCCTGCCTCTAGGTGGCTTACGTAGTTCTTCATCTTTCTTCTTTGAGAAGGAATCAGTTACAGCAGCAAACAGGTCATCCTTCTCTTGGTCAGTGATTTTACCAGATCTGTGTTGCTGTAGAATTTTTTTCTTCTGAGCCAACTCCTCATTGGGTACAGTTCCTGGCACCTCTTCATCAGCCCCGTCTCCTGCCACCCTTTCGACAACTCCTTTCTTTTGATCAAGCAGAGACTTAAGTTGCTTGTCTCTTTCGATCGTAATGCTTGCGTCTTGCAGTTGCTCTGGCGTAGAGTTCTCGATGAACTCAGCCATATCCTTTCTGCTGTGATTGACGACCTTTCCGTCCTCGGTTGTAATAGAATACTTACCAGGGATTGCCGCTGTCATTACGTTAATAACTGCGCCAGGACCACTACCAAGAACCTCCCCTACAATCTCAGTGGGCGAAAGCTCCTGACCAATGACTGTCTGCTTTGTAGCTTCCCCGATGCCACCACCAGTACCTTCAATGACTGCGCCAGTGACAGCAACAGCCGTCTTGCTGGCACCCTTAGAAAGCTGCTTCTTAGCTACAGCGGTACCCAATCCCGCAGTAACAGCGTCGATGACACCTACTGTAGCGCCACCTGCGATGGCATTACGCCTCACCTCTTTCATGAATTTGGCGTCGATTAGGTATTCAGCCAGAGTGTCTTCGTTATACTCTCTACCCTCCCGCTGAGCTCTTTCTCTAAAGGCGTCAACGACAATGGCTGAGGCCTCAACAGACCCACTAGCCAGTCCAATGCCTGCTCTCAATCCGTACCCCCCACCCGCGATAGCTCCCGCTGTTGAAGTCACTGCAGCAAACGGACCCCCCATAAGACCCGTTGCAGCTCCTGCGCCTGCGCCTGCGGCAGTAGCTCCTGCAACTTTCTTGAGAGAGTCCTTGTTAGCAAGCATAGCCATGGACTGCAATGCCTGACCCACAATGACTGACGGGTTCTGAAAGTAAGCGTACAATGTATTGCCCCAAGTGTCTCCGCCTTCTTGAATCTGTTTCTCAAAGGCTTGCATCTCCTCAGTATTAACTGACTGATCGTAAGTGGTTTGATAAAACTCACTGATCATATCGTCAGTCAGATCCTCTGGTGCTGCGAACGTGGCTTCTAGCACTTCGTCCTGAGACGCTCCAATCTTCTGACCTGTAGACACATATCCATACATGTCGTCGATGAAGTCGCCGAACCAACCCATACCGTTAACAACATCTCCGATATCGCCTTGAATGAACTGTTGCTCTTTAGGTTTAGACTGCGTCATCCCCCACGCCTTGTCAGCTTGCTGCTGAGTCATGGTCTGAAGCGCGTCAGTCATGAAGGCTTCTTTGGTGGGGTCTACCTGAGCCTGTTTAGGCACAAAGAACTGACTCTGAAAGTCTTCTAGGGACTTTGTGTACATGTCTCTTTCAACAAGTCCGTTGTAAAGAGATTCTTGTGCCCCAGCTGTAGCGAACTGGCTTTGAAATTCTTCAAACGACTTCGAGTACATGTTTCTATGTACGAAGCCGTCGTATAGTTGTCTTAGTGGGTCCATGTATAAATGCTAGTGAATGTCACTCACTTGCAAATATACCGTATTATCAGCAGGTATTAGTTAAAGAAGATCATTTCCCCAGTATCCTCCCCTGCCTCATTCAGAAAACCGACAGCCTTTTCACCCATGCTATTGGAAGTCTCGTAAGCAAAGAGCTTCTGTGGCAAGGAATTGTTGATCCTTTGTACAGCTCTATCCCTTACATCATTAGGCAGAGAGGCTATAACTCTAGACGATTCTTGAGCCTGCTGATCTGCCTTTTGAATTGGATCTCCTGCTTCTTCTTGCCCTGCAGGAGAGCTCATCATGGCGTGCTTCCTCATAGCCTCTGTGCCTTCTGGAGATTTCATCCACTCGATAATCTTCTTTGCGTTTTTAGTGACTGACGTCTCATAGCCAAGCGCACCGAATGCAGACTCAAGACCACGACCCAACAAAGATCTTCTACCCCCTACTGCACCAACACCAGAGCCGACTCCCTCAAGGTTTAGTTTCTGCATCTGGCTCTGAACCTCTGGGCTAGAAAGGAAATCAACCATCAAGTCCCTATTCTCCATAGTCATTGGATTGAGCTCAACAATTTGATCGAACACCCCATCTGGACGGAACATATTGTCTACCACCTGTTGAGTGTCAACAGAAACTGATGGCTTTCGAGCATCTCTTCGAGCCCTGGCTCTAGCCTGTCTTTCTACAAAGGAGTCACCCTCAGGTAACGGTTGCGCTAATGCAGCCGATGAGGGGGCCTCAACAACCTCTGTGGCTGGATCTTGTTCCACTACCTGTGCTTCTACTGGCTGTTGAACCTGATCTTCAGAAACTCCAGTACTCTCAATCCATAGTCCCTCGCTAACTCCCTCCTCTTGCTTTGTTTCTGTAAGCAAATCATTGACAGATATATTATGCTTAGTTCTCAGCCTGAGATCTATAGTAGCAAGATCCTCCCCCTCCAGTGGTATGATTCTAGGCGTCACTTCTGTGGCGTCTCCAGTCATGTCTGAGTATTTAAGGAACACCTGATTGTTTTCATCCACAAAGATGCTGCTAGGTGTAGCCTTTATAGAGCTACCAGACTCCTCAGTAATGGTCATGATTCCAAGACCGTCTAGGCTCCTGACAGTTCCTGTGTGTTCTCCGCCTGCGTCATCTGTGAAGTTAACTCTTTGACCTGAGTCAACGAACCTTCCACGAGCCATATCCTTCTGATCTGGTGTAGGTTCTGACTTAGCCATTGCCAAGAATATCTCCTCACCTCTCTCAAGGGCCTGAGCCATCGCACTGGCAAACATCTCATCGTCCTTGTCCATAGGAACCCCTTCAATGAACGCTCTCTCCTGAGCTGGATTGAGGAATGGTGACTCGCCTCTTTGATGAAGCGTAGCAAGGATCTGAGCTCTGTGCTCCTTACCAGTCTTGTTATTCATGCGAGCTTGGTTGAACACCTCTCTCGCTCTCTCCTCACTGTACTCCCCATCAAGGGTTACAACCCTCTGCACGTCTGAGCCTGTTGCCCAGTTAGAGACTAACCCAACATCGACTTGCCTAGTCTTAGGCGTAAACACCTCAGCACTCCCATACCCCTCAAGCTCCCTGATGTCAACGTACTGACCGTCCTTTTCAACCATCCACACCCCATCAATCTTCTTTGCCTTGGACGGATCGAAGAAATTGTTGAACTGCATTTCTACCTCTGCAAAGTGTTGAGGGGATTCATCGAACTCCAATCCAACGTCCAAGCCACTAGACGCAGCTCTCTGCTGATTAGGCTCTGAGAACGCCACCCCCTTCATGGCCTTACGAGCGGCCTGAACTGTCTCGTTGTTGTGCTCATTCATCCAGCTCCAAGTGGATTGGAGTTGAGCAAGCATGTTCTGCTGCTCAAGGATGTCGTCACTCTCAAGGATAAAGTTCCTAACCTCGTCTACTTCCTGCTGAAACAACGGTCTGAACGAATCAGCCAGCTGACCTGCATCATAGCCAGCCATCGATTGTAGATCTTGCCTGTCTATAGCCTGAGCCCTTTCAAGCCTGCGTCTTGACTCGTTGAGCCTAGCCTGCTTAAGCTGTGCAGCTCCTACCAGTCTCTCTTGGAGACTCTGCTTTTGACCGCCTACTTGAAACGGCTGAGGCAATCCCTTACCCTGACTGCCAAAATTTACGTTAAACTGCTGGTGTTGGCTCATGTTTATTGAAATCTAGGTTGGGACAGCAAGTTATCTAAGTAATCGAGAAGTCCGTATGCATCCCCTTTATCAACCAGCTTCTTGATGTCTCCAGAGTGTTCTGGGTTAAGGATGTATTCACCTCCAGTCATCTCCCCAACTTTTTCTCCTTCCCTGTCAATCATGTGGATAGGGTTGCGCTTGTGAGAGAACTCTTCACCGCTAGTGGTGGATGAAGACACACCCCCTTCTTCCCCGACAAAGTCTTCGATAGCATTAAACTTCATACCATCCTCTGCATACGCTTGATATGTAGAAACACCAGTGCCGAAAGCGTCTGAACCTGGAGTCATACCAGCTGCTGTCATCTCTGCCTGCAACCCTTGTTGCTCTTGAGTGGCCATGTCAGAAGCCCCGCGTTGTAGCTCCAAGTTGGCTAGTGCTGCCAGTCTCGATCTGTTAGCGTCTCTAACCCCCACGTTGTATTGATCAATCTTCGATGCCTCTGCACCGTATACAGCGTTGGCTTGGTTAGCCATACTGAGAGCCTTCTGCTTTTCCTCTGATACAGATCCGCTGATGTCGTCGAGCTGAGAGATAGCAAGCGCTGCTTGAGCTGGATCACCACCATCCAAGATGCTAAGAACTGAGGCTGTATCCTGCTCCCCTTTCTCCCTTGCGTCATCCACGAACTGCTTAGAGGCTGCGATTGCGTCATCCCTAGCATCCGCTGCCGCCTGATTGACAGTCATCTCCTCTCTGTCGTACTTGTCGCTTTGAAGATCCTTAAGCGTGTTCATATACAGACCCTTGGCGTCAGCGTACTTTCCTTCAGCCTGAGCAGCCAGCCCTTCGTAGTAATTCTGCTGCCTCTTCTTGTCTGCAAAATCGAGTCCTGCAGCAATCCCTGCCTGAGCACCAGACCCCACATCGAAGCTGCTAAACATACCGCTGTCTTGGTACATCTTGTGCTTTTTGTCTCTCTTTAAGAATCTCATGACTGCAAATTTAATCAATAGTTACTTCGTGTGGTCAGCGTTTAGCAACTCATAGTTAAGGTTGACGGCGAAAAGCTCGAAGTCCTCTTGACCGAGGTCGAGAAGAAGCTCTGCTGTCTGACCTCTAAGCTCATCACCAGATAACTCAGGAGAAACAAATGCAAACAGTTGCGCGTTGGACGGAAAGTTCTCGCTCTTAACGTATGTTGTAACGTCTTCATCCACCGTGGTCATCACAATAGATGCTGACGTTGGGGATGTTTTAGTGTAGGCATTAGGAAATCCGTCGGATATAGATGCGGGTATGTTAGACAAGCTATAACTTGAAGAGCTTAGATCAACTAAGCTTACGGTAGATAATTTATTTGAAGATGCCCTGGCTTGAGTTGGGTCCTCTGAATACAACCCAGCAGCCTCGTAGTCAACGTTTTGACCGAAACTAGCCAGAAAGCTGAGCAGATCGTTCGATCCCACCTGGCCATCGCCATTGAGGTCGCCCTGATATATGTAGTACTGACCTGATTCATTGTACACAACATTGGCGCTAGGAGGTGCTGTTTCAGGGGTAAGATCTGGGTCGACAACGCTACCGAAGTATGCCAAGTAATCCAAAATATCCGAAGATCCAATCTCTCCGTCGTTGTTGGTATCTGCCAAAACCGTCAAGACGTCGGCATTGTTAAAGTCTGGGAGAAAGGTTGGGCTGTTGGGGTCCACTGGCTCTTCCTCTACCTCTACAGTGACCTCAGCGGTTACCTTTATAGAGCCTCCACCTGGGATCATCATAGAATCTGCCACAATGCTACCGCTGACACCGTAGGTATCTGACCACAACGGGTCTGAAAGATAGAAGCCTCCGTCGTAGTCAGTAGAGTTTACGCATGATTTTGAGAGAAGCCCCCATGAGTAGTGCGTTGCGTACGTGTCAGGATCCTGTGTATCAAACTCAGGAGATAACGGCACGTACTTCACGACTATCCGAAGACTACCAAGTCCATCTTCAAGGTAGCTAAACGTTGTAGTAATGCCGTTGTCGTTTTCAAAGTTTTGACCTCCGTCCTGAACGTAATGTATGGGGACAGAATTGTCTATGTGAGGTAGATTGTTTATTACACCTGATAAGGCGGAATAGGTCCCAGCAGAACTCACCGTCGAGCCACTTAAAAAGAACACGAAATTATCTAAAGGGAAGCCTGAGAATCTAATGCCAGCGATCTCAAACGTGATTTGCGCAGTCGTGTCTCCATCTTGACCGCTGATGACTGTTGCGCCACGAGTGTTGGCAAAAGAATATTTATTGTAGTTGCTGGTGCTGGACGGGTTGGGACTAAATACCTCATTGCAATCACCTAGTGGGGGGCCAGGGTAGTAGTCTGTAGATACTTGGATTCCATAATCATCAGAAGATGAAGAGCATGTGGCAAGAGATAAGAACATAGCGTAGTTCCCTGGCTCTGTAATAACAAGATCTTCGTCTTGGAAAGCTATTGCGACTGTGACGTTATTAGACGTCCCTAAGTCGTATACATCTTCGGTCAAGCTGTTGGTTGCGTCATCCAGCCTTATTGCAGTCATCCTGAGACTGAATCCCAAAGACCCAGTACCGACCTCTCCTACGTACTCAGTAATTAGATCCTCTTCAAGTCCGTTGTCATCAAGGATCCCCGATAGAAGCTCTGGGAAGTCTGAGTCGAGTAGAAACCTAAATTTGGGATTATTAAGCGTTGGAGTAGAGATACCGTAATCAAGATTAGAAGGGGCTGAACTTGGGTCTCCTATGCCAATCAATGCTGCCTCTTCCAAACCACTTAGAAGCACTTCACAAACGCTTTCAGATCCTGGAGGGGGGACGTAGATGTTTCCGTCGCTCCATGAGATGAAGGTTTCATTGCATCCAACGTTGTTAAACCTAAAGCTCCAGAAGGGGTTGTTTGGGGTGTTGGGAGGAACTCCTTCAAACACAATCTCAGTACCTGAAGATGGGTCGTATGTTATGCTTGATGGCTCTAGAATTACGTTTTCTATTCCATATTGATATACGGGATTTATTAGGTAAGCGCTAGATCCTGGACTTGAAAAATCTGAATCCTGAAGAATACCCTCCGCAATGTTAATCGTGACCACACCCAACCCCTCAAGACCTTGTGAGTTAGGATCTTCAGAGACTACGTAGGAGCTAGCAGCTTCTAGTTGAGGGCACAAGAGACTTTGGTTTATGTCTGAGTTGTTTATGACTATCTGACCAAAATCATACCCTCCTGGCTCACAAACCTGATCCTCGTACCCATCAACGTAAGTTCCGTCGAGGTTGATAAACTCTCCAGCATAACTATTAGCCCTAACGGAGTAATTACCAGCTGAGGATATAGGAATCCTCCAACCCCACCTGTCTTCGTCGTAGTAAGGGTCTCCATCAACAACCTGATCTGCTGATGTCAACTCTACACCCAAATCCCCCAACCCAATAACTGATACATCCACATGGATCTGAGTTCCTATTGGTACGCTGTTGGGCATGTAAAAGTATAGATACCCAATGTCGGAGTAGAACACAGTCTGGTATAGTTGTTCGCTTGAGTAAAGCTGTAGGATATCGCAATTATCTATAAGCTCTGTCGTGATGTCGTCGCCTTCATCATCGTCCTCATCGTCGTTGGCACCTCCAAAAGCAAGTTCATCTCCGAAGTAAAACTTATCTTGATCTGGAAAATAAAACCCGTACTTGACGCTCACGGCATCCGAATTGATGGGAGAGTAAGAAGAGTAAGACCTATCAATTTCGACAGTGAAGGCTTGGTCTTGAACCTCTTCCGATCCATCCTCAAAAGTGATGGCGTAGTCATCGACGTCACTGACCTCCCCTAGGTAGTGCATAGTAACACCTGGTACCACCTTGTCGCTGTTGGCAAATCCATTGTACAGGATGCCACCCATATTCCTTGGATTCTTTGTTGAATAGTATGTGTTGTTGCTTGGTGATTCCGTCGATGTGGCTGGAGCAAAGTCATGAATCTTGTTCTTTAGAGACTCCGACCCTTCAATAGACATAGACTTAAATACTTTGTTTGAAGATGGGTTGTCGTTAAACGCCACGCCCAGAAGGGAGTTGTACGTCACTCCATAAAATTTGTTCACGTCCCCTTCATTGTGCTTATGGACACCTGTTGAAGCTCCCTTAGACAGAAAGTTTCTAACGCTGCTCATCATAGATTTAGCGCTAAAGCTGTACTTGGACCTCCACTTGTTGTCCTTGTGACCGAAAGAAATCGCCATGATTATTCTTGTGAACTATTGTTAATCCTTCTAGATATCTTATTAAATATATCAGCGTTCTTGTTAAACCTCCTGTAGGATGGTTTAAGGTTCTTAATAGCTGTAAGAAGTTTTCTCCTAAGGCTAGGAGACAATCCGTTTATGTTTATAACTTGAGGGTCTTGGGGTGTTGATACTAGACCGCTAGTAGTACTGCTTTCATAAGGCTGATTGGGTACAGATGGTACTCTACGATAAGATCTCTCACCTGCTCCTTCAGCACCTAGTATCCCTGACACAATGGGGAGCTCTGGGTAAGCAACATTATCTGATAAGTCATAAATAATAGGACTTATTGAGGTCGCGTAGTCTATGACGAACTCATCGTTTTTGTAGTCGAAAGCACAAGCAACCTTAGATGAACTAGGATTTGCAGAGAACAGATTGTAAAAGTAGTCCTCCATCCCAGCATCAGAAATCGTCTGAACCCCCTTGCCAGGAGAGTATCTGTAAACCTCTCTTCTTATTGGGTTAGCGAAATAGAAGTCACCATCTACATAGAGGACAGACTCTGGGCTATTTCCTACCCCAAAGTTCCCAGGCATAAAGACTTGATTGCCAATGGTTTTAGAAGACGCTATAAGGCTTGCATTGCTAGATGCGTCAGAGAGTATGCTTCTGTTGATGGGGAGCATGCTCATCTTTGACTCCTGAAAGACTGCAAGAGAGTCACCATCCTTAACCATGACCTTAATGTCACCATGATCATTGGGGATCTCCTTAAAGTTTGCTGTGGTTGCATCAAACGTTGAAAGCCTGTTGTACCTGGAGCTCTTGGTGTTTATGTTTGAAAAGATTATGGACGATGGTTTGGTTAGCTCTCTAGCCTCTGGGCTGTATATGAGGGCCTTTCCTCTCCCAACCGTCTTAGAATCAGCGAACTGATCCGTAAACCTGTTTGATTCTACATAGTAGTCGAAGAACCTGGGGGATGAAGAGTTTGTGGCTCTTACGATATTCTTAAACTTGCCTCCTGAGTACTGAGCAATGTTCATGGCTATCCTCCTAAACCAGACATCTCCCTGAGATATGGTGTGACTGTTGTATTCGTGATTTTTCTGGGTAACGTTCAAGTCTTCGCCGTCTACCCCAGCCCCAGGTATTACATAAGAGTTATTTACTATTCTATACGAATCACCTATCTCCCTATAAATTAGCTCTTCATCACTAGCAGTAGACTTAGGCTTGTATATCTCTATTACAGCCCTATCGTTCCACTTGTGCTCCGTTGTCTGAGGCTCATTGTCTGCGTTTCGAACTGATGCATACGTAAACTTCGAGGCTATCGGATTGTTTTTTACAATAACGAACTGACCTTGCAGATATTTAGGAACAGCATCCCCGTCCTCTATGTTCCAAAGTGGGTTAGTTGACGGATCTCCTGTGAGGGTTACAACGTCAACAACATCAAACTCATATCCTACTGGAAATTCTCTTGTTTCAAGATCGTTCCCGCTGAAGAAAGATATGACCTTCAACTTGTCCCCACCAGAGAACTTGTAGAGATCCTTGTCTCCAAGTTCAGATACAGCTCCAAATGCGTTGGCGTAAGATACATCTGGGTTGGACTGAAGATAGTTCAAAGAGACGTATATGTTCCCTATCTGATCCTGCGCTCCAGCCTCTGTATTCACTGCGACAAACGCCCCTCCAGCTGTGTACTGTATGAAGTCTCTTGTGGTACTGTTTCCCCCGTAGACGAACCTGTATGAGCGCGCCCATGGCGGTACATTTGCCAATGTGAAGTCAACCTGTATCTTAGTTGGACCTTGACCCCCAGTGCTAGCTGGGAGTTCTGCGTCAGCGTATCCACCGACATACACCGATGGAAACGGTATCACTGTCCCAGGCCTACCGAAGTAGTCGTAGTAAACCATGCCTAAGCTGTGATTGGACGACCTCTTGAATGACCTTGAGCTTGCGGCCCCCTGAGCTGAAGATAGTATGTAAGTGTTATCACTTATCATTTCAACAGAGGATGGCATGGTATCCTTCTCAGGATCTGTGCTGTGTTTTAGATACCCCTTTATACCAGACCAGTAGTCATCTGGATCAACAGTAAATGTCTCTATAATATCTGACTGCCATGTATCAAGGCCAACGGTATAAGAACCTACGAACTGAGTGTAACCTATCTGAACGCCCTCGTTGGAGTTACCTATGTCAACACCACCTTGATGCAAGTACTGAAACGGGTAATGCACCCCCGCGAGCAAGGGTCCATACGGAGCGTCCACAGGCATGTCTGGATAAAAGCCTTTAGGCCCATTCCATGGGCCAGACCCACCTGGGTTAGTGAATGGCAATCTATCATCTGCTATGAACCTTATAGCAGGCTTCATCATACCATTAAACATTATGCTTGAAGGGACGCTGCCTTCTATCTTGTCAGTAAACCTCTTAAACGCATCTTCTAGCTGATCGTCTGAGAGAGTGAAGTCTATGTCAGTCCAAGCGCCAGGGTCATCTGCCTTAGACCTCTGTATCAGCTTGTCAGATATAACTCTAGCTGTCTGAAGCATGCTACCCTTCCATCCTCCGATACCACCCTCCCCGTCAACCATGGAGAAGGCAAAGTTTGAGTAAGTCTGTGGTGACTCCGATGACTCTAAAAACTCACCAGAGCTTATGGATCTAGTAAGACTAGATTCATACGTGTGTATGAGACGCCTTGTGGAGGCGCTTACTGAACCAGTACCCTCGACAGCACCACCTCCAATCCCTTCAAAGGCTGATGTAAAACCAGATGAAGACGACGTCGAGGCTAGCTTGAGTCTTCCAACCCACATCATAGCGTTCCTATAAAGAGGATCGTAAAGCGAACCGTCTTCTAGAACCCTGTCCTCAATGCTTTCCTTGAATGATGCGCTCTGATCTTCAAACTTAAACAACCGCTCGTAAGTAGGCCCTGAGGTGGACTCGTATAAGCAGTCAAACAGAGAGCTGAAATCTATTGTCTCAGGGTTGTTGAAGGCATAGTTTTCTCCAAAGGCAACCCAGGCGTTCACAACGTTACCGTGATGGATGGCATGAAGATTACCGCTTATACTGGTGTCATCACCGTACGGCCCCCCACCAGCGTTAGTGGCTCCCTCGTGCTTGCCGTTGTTATCCCACTTAGATCTAGATGGTTTGATGTATGGGTCTAGTGTTAGATATGTACTCCCAGTATTATCCAACTCAAGCACTGGAATCATTGTAGCAATGTTTACATTGTCTACTGAGGCAATGTCTAGAGTGAGGTAGAACTCGTCATCCCCAGCTCCCGACAAATCAGAGACATTGTCAACGGATGTAACATCCCTAAGTTTGAATTTCAAGTCAGCCTTATCCACCATAAAATAACCGACTGGATTCGCAGCAACCTCACCTGTACTCGCAGCCTCTGAAGTTGTAGTTGATGACGTTTCGTAAGAGCTAGCCCACTCTCTTTCACCAACGCAACACACTATATCTGCAACAGCACTGTTTCTGGAGAACCTTCTGTTGCCTGTCCCAACCCCCATATCAATGCTATACCCTCCTCTAATCTGACTGTCTAGTAGCTGAGCCACTTGTACCTGCTGAAACGTGCCTAATTCGGTATTAAACTCAGTTACGTAACCAGCGCTTGGGTCTTCATCTAAAAACTTTATTATGTTGGCAACGATTTCACCCGTCGTCATAGTCCTTAGAAGTCTGAACTTTACTGAGAATGATATCTCACCACCTCTTAAGATGAGAGGGGTAGCAGCAGAGCTCCCGTAAACAACTGGCATCTGCGTGCCCTTAAGTGGTCCTGCTTTAACTTCCCATGTAGCTGTGTTGCCAGTGATCACGTCATCAGAGACACCGTACCTAAAATTAGACGGTGGGGTGTTGTCGTAGATGCCAGTCTTCATGGCTTCGTCAGCAAACCCCCAAATAGATCTCTGCCAGTTGTACTGAGCATTTATACTCCCTCCATCCTCAAGAGCGGCCTTGTTGTAGTTGTTATGACTTGTATTGCCTCCTGGAGTGTCATCAAATCCATACAACTCTGTGTTTGCGTGAAAGGAGTGAGTTGACTCGTAGATATGAAAGTTCTTATCTGGGGCAGCCGTAAAGTCAAAGACGACGGTTGACCCTTCTTGAATCTCGGAAGCTGGATCTCCTCCTATACTAACCTTAAATCCAGCCACTCTGTTGTGACACTTATCGTTGCTAACATAATCGCCAGACTCATCCTTCCTCTTGAGCATGACGACCTCTGGCTTAATGTCAATAGCAATAGGATCAAAGTCATCTGGACGATCCTCGTATATCACTGACAGATTAGCCTGTGTAGCACCTATGGCTGATCCCGACTGAGAGTTGTTTCTACCCTCTGTGTAATTCCCATAGAACAGTCTATCTTCTTGGACTTCGTTGGTGGCCGCTTTGATGGGTACAGAATCAAAGGATCTTTTTGACTCATTCTCTGGAAGCTGAGCCAATATCTCATCGTTGTAGAACGCTCTCTCCAGAGGGAGTTCGAACTTTCGGTCTGGGACGAAGGGTCGATCGATCTCCTCTATGATAAACCAAGATCCGCTTTCTCCAAACCTGACAAGTATCTTTACGGAAGCAACAGACTTCGATTGGCCTGGTACGACTATGTCGAGCCTGTTAAAGGAGTCTAGAGTTTCAAGTGTACCTGCCCCCTGATCGATGTAAGATGGAGGAACAAAGACGTCTGAATACGACGAAAGTGCTGAGATCTCTCCTGTTTCGTAAACATTCTGATAAGCAAGCTGCATACCAGGGAGATTCTTAAAGTTAGAAGAACCTGATGATGGGTCGTAAGTAAACGAGGCCGTAATAGGTTTGGTAGGTGTTCTAGGGCAAACAGTGATTCCGTCGTACAATCTAAGTCCGTCGCTAGAATCTAAGCTCTCTGATGAGTAATTTGTTCCTGAAACTAGAGCGTCATAGCCTTCGATAAAAGCCTTAACATCAACCTTATATGGCTCATTGACACCATCCGTAAGGTAAACAATCGCATCTCCGTCTCTAGATCTAGTGACAGCCATGTCAACGTGTGACACCCCATCCCAGGCGAAATAAGACGTTTGTATTATAGATGTGATCTCAGATGTTTTTGAATCTACCATAAACACTCCGTTCTCAGAAGCCTTAGGACTGGCTGCTGCGAAGTATATAATGTCAGTAGAAACATCATGAACTTTCCCAAGTATTCTATGACCAGTTAGGTCTGGGCTGGCAACAGGTATGTTCCCCTTCACAGGCTTTACAACACCTACATTACCACTTGAGTTCTCACCAGACTCAGAGTAAGAGTTCCCAACTCGAATGTTTACAGCATCTGTGTACTGATCTTGAGTTACATATCTCTTATCTGCTGCTGAGTTCCTTGATCTCGGAGTGACCTTGTTAATCATTAGTACTTAGGAGCTTGCTTAAAGTTCTTTCTAATCGTCTTGAGGGCTTCCTCTTTGGTGAAGTTATTAAGTCTAGCCTTAGCCTTTCTAAGTTCGTTGTAGTACTCTGTTCTGGCCCTAGCCTTTTCTCCTGCATGAACGCTTGTCTTACGCTCGCACAGCTTGTAATAGATGTAGCACCGAAGAGCTTCTTCGCAGTAAACGTGAACCATTGGGTTAGTTGACCTTGCTTCATCGGCTACATATTCTATGACAACCTCATCCACACTTGAGTTAACCTTTAGCTCAATGCGATTCTGGTCTAGGTTGAGTCTGTACTCCCCGATCATGTGTCCTCCACCCGCGCCATAAAGCGTTCTCAGGTTGCTCCCATACAGATAGTTCCTAAATAGATAGGAATCAAATCCGTTAGTGGGGTTAGCCTCGTCAGACAAACCAGAGGTCGAAGTCTTACTGTCAACCCTGTTTATTGGTTTGTTTACCGCGTCTACATCTCGATACAGAGGATCTGATTCAGCATTGGTTGTAGCTCCGTCAGTAGCATCTTTCTGAGAGTAGTTAATGTTCTTGTTGTGACCAAACACGTAAACCAGCCCATCGCTGCCTACTCCCCCAACTTTAGTTAAGTCCACGAAATCATCTGGCAAGGTGACGGTGTCGTTTGACGTGGTTACTGGAAGCTTAATCGATCTGACCTTCTTCCCAGCATCAAACCCAATCTCTCTAATCCCACGCATAGCAATGTTACGCAAGGCAGCGTCGGATGCGGTGCTGACAAAGTCATCACCATCCATCGTAATCTTGTAGTCATCGAGGACCTGCCTCAGTGTAACGTAGTTTCTTGCCATGTGTTAGGACTGAGCTTGTTCTTGAGTAGAGTATGCGGAAATCATCGGGTCTCGCAGTCTCACGCCCATCATTTCAGCAAACTCAAGGATCACCTCATCGTAGTACTCTGAGGGTAGATCAAAATTTCTCGTTATGTTGACGTCAACACCAAGACCAGAAGAACTAACAGTGTAGTTCGGGAAGCTGTTTCTATCCAGCTCGTTTGATCCTTTTACGGATGTAGGTCTTCTGTAGTACATCAAATGGACGCTACTCACGGTGTCTGGGAGTATCTCTATCTTGTCGTGTATAAGAGCCACAGGGAAGGCCTCTGTCGGTGAAGACAGGTTGCTTCTAACCAACATAGAGATCTTCTCAAGATCGTGAATTATGTCGCATTGGAATGAGGCGTCGGAAGACCGTACGTCTGACTTGTCTGCTTCGGTATGGATTGAGATAATCTTGTCTAGATCATGGGGCTTTTCAAAGCTAGATCCAGATACAGCAGTGTTGAAGGTTTCCTCGCGTATGTAATCAGACATAACCTCCTTCAGGTCAGTGTACCTAGAGTCAATGCCCCCAAGATCCATGTTGGATTTTCTGAGCCTAACAGTGTTGAGAAGATCGTTTTTCATCTTCTCGTACACGTTCTCCTGAATCAGTTGGGAGAAGGAGTTGAATACCTCAGGTGTAATAAAACCTCTCTGATCTTCGTTGCAAAGATCCCTTAGAGTGTTGAACACCTTGACTACGCTAATCATAAGGCAAATATACAAAAAGAAAGAGGGGACCTCTCGGCCCCCTCCTTAGCTCAACCGAGCTTTTCTAACCTCTCCTCTAGCGAGGAGTGCGTTGTAGCCCCCTTCTCTGTCATAAGGAAGCGAGACAGTGTGTCGTCGCACTCATGGCCAGCTGGGTTAGCTACAATCATCTTGTTGCTGTCGAACCAGTAAGCACCATCCTCTTTGAGCTTGATGATCTGGTATGATTCGCACTGCTTCACCAAGGCTCTGACCTTTACGATTGGAGAGTCAAAAGAGGCGAGGAACTCAGATGGGTTCTTCTTAGCTTTCTGGAGAAGATCGAATCTAATCTCTGAAGCGTTACGATCGATGTTCATGCCGAAGTAGATCGCCACTGGCAAGAGCTCTTCGATTGACTTATCTCTCACTGTGATGATGGCTTCACTCACAGAGAACTCTTTGTTCAAGTTAACCTCAGCATCCTTCTTGTTGTCCAACAACTTGAAGTTGTTCCCACCGTTTGCCTGATTTCCAGGGTGACGGTCGAGGTACTCCATGAGGTTTGGCTTGGTGCGTGGGACGATAAGGTTCCCATTTCGAAATACAACAGCCTCCTTTCGGGCGCTGTCGCTCTGCTCGTCTCTCCAGATAGATGGTTCGTTAGGGCAGTAACGCATCTCTCGGACCTGACCGCTCTCCTCGTCAAAGATTGTCACACCCTTGGACTGGATCATGTGTACGATACCACCTCCGTTCACGGTCTGATAGACACGAGACGTTGGGGCCTCTACCTTGCGCTTGATCGGAGCGCTCTTCTTCACCTGCTTAGCAGGTGCTTCTGTGGCTACTGCAGCAGCCTTCGGCGTGCTTGAAGCACGACGCTTAGTTGTTTGTTCCATTAGAATTTATATAAAGTGTTTAACTGTTTCGCTAAGTTACGAGCTACTTCGTCTCCTACATCCCTGTTGATCACCCCGAATCTAGCAAGCCTACCCTTGAAAGAAGTATCCGTATTGCCTCCTGCACTACCTATTTGGTCTATCACTAGATCACCATTGGTGTCGCCTGGAAGCGTTCCAAGCTTAGAGCTTGGGTCGTATTTATCTGTACCCTTTATAAAGGCGATTCTCTGACCCAAATAATTGTAGGCTGTTATGTCTCCGTCAGAGTTTCTCCTGATCAGCAGCACATAGATTTTTTGGTAGTCGTCTTGATCTATGTCTGTTACAGGGAATCTATATGCCGTGGTGTTATCCAATTCATCGTTAGTTCCCCTTATGGCAGGTGTTGATATCTTACCCTCGTGTCTGACGCCTACGGTGTTTGGCCTAACATTGAACTTCATAGGAGCAGCTGAAGTAGTCTCTATTATTGACAGACCTGCCGTCTCGCCAGAATCACTACCATACAACGGTCCGAACGACAATCCGTACGCACCATTGTAGTTCAACACAGCATACATAGTGTAGTCTTCGGAGGCTGTGTATGAATTGGTTAGCTTGAGATACGAGTCCAAGCCTATGTTTACAGAAACCTTAGACAGCCCATAAGTTTCCCCAGCATCAGCCTTCACGTAAGCGCCACCAACAGAGCTAGCAACGTCGATGTCGTAGTCTGATCCAAGGGTACCAGAGTTAGCTAGAGCAGTAAGATTAAATGGTGAAGATGCGTTGTAGGTTCCTGCCTCAAACTCATAATCTATCTCAGGCTTGTTGTCAGAGGAAAGAAAGTTTATGTCGTTTACCACGTTTCCTGTGGCAGCGGTAAACCCATTGTCCAGCTGAAAGCTGACTTCCTTGGTTACTCTGTTTATAGGGTGAGACTTAATCTCAGCCGCCACAGACACAGAGGTTCTAACCTCCTTGAGACTTGATGCCTGATCAACAGAGTCAAATCTCATGATAGCTGGGGAGCTGTCACTACTGAGAAAGTTCATGACTGACTCGATCAAGTCAACCTCCTTCCCCTCTTCACAGTTCACGACAACCTTTGTCTTCTCAAATGATTCCCCGTCAGTGAGTTGGTTGTCTTCAAATGGCGTGGCGTTATTAAAGTACATAACAACACCGCCTTGAACAGCAGTGATGTACGACATAGAGTCTGCACTTACACCAAAGACGCTAAGCCCTTCCCCATCATCAGACGAAGAGGAGCTTAGCAGACTTAGGTCTTCCTTTCTAAATAGAAAGTACTTTCGCTTCATTCAAGCAAAGATAAGAAAAAGGGGGCCGAAGCCCCCTTTCTTAATTTAACGCTATCTATTATCTAACAATAGTAATAGAAGTTACACCAGTGATGTTGGCGTCGATGAACTCAGAGTTCTCCACGTCAGCAATACTGATGAACGGATCGTTGGAGAAATTGATTGCTTCAGTAATAGCTCTACAAACAGCCTTAATGCTACCAGAGGCAATAACCAAGTCAACTTGATCAAAATCCTCGTTGTCGGTGGCGCCACCTGTAATTTCTTCAAACAATCTATCAAAGCACAGGCTTACAGATACCGCGTCAGCCGCTGTAATTACAAAGCCTCTAAATTTTGAGACTGGCATACACAACACATCATCAACAGCATCATTGCCACCGCCCTTTGAGAAGTATAAGAACTTTTCCATATTTTCTAAGTTTTTCTAGTTTAACAATTAACCCTTGAGAGCAACGTGCTGGTTAGCAGCGCGAGTGATCAAGCAGATCTCAGAACGGTAGTGCATCTCTGCAACGTCCTTAGACAACTCGTTGTGTCCGAAGACACCACCACCGCGCACCCAGTGCTCAAGCTCACGAGAGTATCCGTTTGCTTCTTTGTAGTTCAACTCCAATGATGGAGACTTGACGCCAGTTCTTGGATCAGTAACCTGAGTCAAAGGAATCATAGCGCCCATGAACTTAGTAGAAGCACCCAACAAGGTAGGATCGTTCAACAACTTCCAGTCGTGCTTGTGGAAAGTGTATCCACCGCGAGTGAAGCTCTTGAATCCGAGCTGAACAGCCATATCTGGTGAGTTCTGGAATGCACCGAACTGACCTGGGAGGCCAGCTGTCACGCCAGTAGAGATACCAGAAGCAAGCATGTCGTCGATAGCCAAGTCCTGAGTTCTGTTGACATACATAGCGTACTCAGCAGGAGCACCCTGCTTGTCGAGCTCAAGGATGATGTTATCGAACTCAGCAAAAGAATCGAGAGGGTTGGCGCTACCATTAGTAACCTCAATACCTCTGGCATTGATGGCTGCGAAGTAGCCTTCAGAACCAGCAACACTTCCTGGCTCACTAGAAATAGTGTCTCCAGAGCCTGATTGCTCACCGAAGAGCATCATCATCTCGCGTCTGTCCAAGAAGCGCTGACGAGTCTCCTGCTCACCGTGGATGTACCATCTGTAATCGCCACCGACGTTAACCCAACCGATGTTGGTAGCCTGTGAGCCGTTTACTTCGTACTTATCCTTGATGATCATGAATGAGTTCTGCTGTTTAGTAGCGTCCGTGGTTATGAACTTTGAAGGAGCTTCAGTTCCTTGATCGTACATGTTACCCAAGATGATCAACTCGTCACCTACAACCCAAGCGGTGTTAGATGTAGTACCGTCGAGTCTTTTGAACTCATTCACGTCTGCTCCAGAGAGACCAGTTGCGATGAACACTTCACCGTTAGTTGCGTTCATAACAACATCTTGAAGCTGAAGCTGTGTTACTGCGGTGATACCAGTGACAACGCCGCTAGTGCCGCTTGGTGATCCAGCGACGGTCAGCTTAGCGTGACGGCGTTGCTCCTCCCAGTACTGAACGAAATCGTTCGTACCAGCAGACTTGGTTGCGCCAGTCATTTCCAAAAATCCAGTGATACCTTGATCACCGTATGTCTTAACCAACAGATCTCTGTTGTCATTCTTATTTACCTTGAGCAGGGCATCAACCGTAGTGTATTTATCAGCTGTCGCTGTAAACGTGGGTTGAGTGCCGACTCCAGGTCCTGCTACTGTAGCCATAATTTCTTAGTCTTAGATGTTAAAAGTCATTTTGTTTCCGTTACCGAGAATAGTTTTTAATTGATCGGTAAGCGGATTAGAAGTTGGTGCTTGACCTTGAACTGGAGCCTTCGTGGATACGTTAGCTGCCTTGCTCACTACCCCTCTCTGACCATCGCTCATTCCCTGCCTGTAAACAGAAGAGACAATTTGATCGATGTTGTCGAGAACAGTTCTGTGAGATGACAGCGTGTCGTAATCCCAGCTCCCGTCATTTCGTACATAAGGATCGAAGAACTCGTCAAGCTTTGCGTTCTTCTCCTTGAGTGTGGACTTGTATTGGTCGTTCAAACCGAACGTCCAGGTCTTACCATTTCCTAGGTCAAACTCTAACCCAGTCAAGGCATCAACCTCTTTGCTCATGTTTGAGACCCACTCGTCCGTGATGATAGGATCTTCATCAACCTGTGACTGCTGCTGAACAGGGAGCTTGTAAGAATCTCTCATTCTTCCGATAGCATCCTTTGCGTTCTGGGCATCCATCTTCAGTTGAAGCTGTCCCATATTTACCTCTTCCTGACTGTACACATCAGGATTCAGTTTGTACTTGCCTTGCATGAGAGTGTTCACCTCTTCTGGGGAGAGTGAGCTGTACTCAGTGGCCATGTGCACACGTACTGCGCTGTAGTCATCCATCTCGGATGGGTTCAGTCGCTGGTATGCAAACCAGTCCTCTGGTGATCTGCCTGTCTCCTCAACGAATTTGGCGATTGCACTTACACGCTCGTCAAGCTGTGGTTGTGGTTGCTCTACTGATCCAGAGTCTTCAAGCGTCTGTGGTTGAGCTCCAAACCTCTCGTTCAGATACTCCCCCATCATACGCCCTGCATCTTCGTCAGAGAGCGTTGGTTGCTGTGTTGGTGCAGGCTCAGGATCTACGTAAGGCGTCTCCTGTACCTGTTGTGGTTCTGGCTGAACTTCAACAGTCTCCTCTTGCTGAGGGGTCTCGTTAAAGCTTGCTGCCAGATCATCTACGTTGTCAAAGAACTGAAGCCCAGGTGATGATTCCTGGACTTCTGGTTGTGTTTCTTCTACTTGTGGTTGCTCCACTTGAGGAGCTTCTGTTTGTTGAATTTGCTCTTCCATTATATTTTATTTTAAGATCTTAGTACTCTACATTCAACACCAATGTGATGGCATCTGCGTTGGTGTAATCTAGACCAGAGATATCCCTAATTACCGCACCCACATACATTGGGTTGGCGTTGGTTGCGCTTTTTATCCCTGACCTTAGACTTATTACACCTTCCATAGCGGCGGGGGGTGACGCGTCAAAGGCACTCATCAAAAGATGAACTTTAACATTGTCCAGCGAAGTGCCGCTGTTATTTTCATCAGCCGTAAGAACACCCTGGAGCTTGTTGCTGATAAAATTGTCCGCTGAGATGTTTGCTGTTGCACCAAGCGCACCTAGGCTTGCGACATTTTGACTAAAGAAATAAAAGTCAATAGCGTCGTCGCCCGCGATTTGCTTGTCCTTATCAATAAGATAAGCGGAGATAATCTTACAAGACTTAGCGGGCAAACCAAACTCTGTGTTTAAGCAGAATACATCCAGATCCTGGTACGCATCTGTTGATATCGTCAAAGGGATTTCTATAGTATCGTAAGCCATTATCCTAGTGTTGTAGATGAATCGTCAAGACCAAAGACAGCGTACTCGATCAACTGATCGACTTCGGTGCCATGAGCCTTGAATGTTTTGTCGTTGGGCACTGGCAAGAATGCGCACTCACCACCACCAAGCTTGGCTATCACAGGATCTTCTGACCCTGCATCAACCCACAAGTACACAAACTTTTCAAGATCTACTGCGAGATTCTTGATGTACAAGTAAGCTCTGTCCAGTTTGTCTGAACCTTTATAGATGGTTGGGTTTGTGCCAGCAAGAGAAGTCGGAGCCAGCTTGACTCTCGTTACACTTCCAGCATCAGCGTTGAACGTCTTGGCTGCTGCGATTGCTACAGGTGTTGCCAGTACGTCATCTGTGGCTAGAGTTACGTTTACTCTAACTGTACCCATTATGCTTCGTAAATAACCATGAACTCAACAGTCACAGCCGTTGCAACACTTGATGTGATCTTAATGTCTTGATCTCCGTTGTAAGGGAGCAAGCACCAGTCACCAGCGTAAAGTCTACCCAATAGTTGAGACTCAATAGTTACAATGAGATTCTCTGTAGGAATAGTGCTAGTGTTTCTGATATACACTTTGTGTGCCTTGTCGTCAGAGTAATCACCCTTAGCAACAAGCGTTTGAATGCTAGTAGTGGAGTATGTCTTTCTAGAAACACCAGTTGTTTGATCGAGACCAGTGACAGTGCCTGCCTTTGTAAGGGTAGCGGAAGTAGAAAGAGATAGAGCGTCGCCAGTCAAATCTGAACTGGACAGTGTAATAGTTGCAGTAGTGGTTGCCATTGCTTAGTTATCTTGAAAAGTTTGTTGCAAATATAGCAAGAATTATCTGTGTCTCCTGGCAATGCGTCTAGCACGCCTAGGTTGACTGCTATGCTGCCTACCAGCTTTCGTGTCCTCTCTCTTCTTAGCAGTGGTTGCTGCGTACTCTTCATCAGACATGGCTTTGATCGCAGCCTCTGGCAAGTAGCGCTCACCAGTAGCATCCTTGCCCTGAGTAGACGGCTTACCGCTCTTGGTTCTCCACTTCTGATTAGTCCACATCTTAAGGGACTTCTGTGATTTCTTGAGTGCCATCAGTCCGTGTATCCTCCCCCTGCAGCCTTGTAAGCTTTAGCTAGCATCTGTGCTTTACGAGCTGACCACTGGCCTGGTTTACCTCCCTTGCTACCTGCTTTGATTCTGTTGAAGATCCGTTTGCGCAAGCTAGGCTTGGTGTAGTTCCCAGCCTCGTTAACTCTGCTCTTGTTCTTACCCATGATTTACAAGTTTGAACTTAGCTTTTTCTACAGCACCTGGATGCGGCTTGTACTCACCCTTCATGAGGAAGTATCTGCCGTTCTCCTGCATCCAGTGATATCCAGATGGAGGGGGCACATCCATAGTTTTCTGGGTGATCTTGAGCTTGCCACCCTTGTTATACTTGACAGCTTTCATATCACCACTTTACCTTGTTGGCCCAGTAAGCTGCACTCAACTTACCCTTCTTAATGTTCTTTGCGTGGCGAGCCTTGAATGACTTGCGCTGCTTTTCGTTCTGATTTGTCTTTGCACCCTGCTCCCCAAAGCGAATAAGCTTCACAACATCACCAACCTTGGCGAGAACTATGTGAGACTTCTTAGGGTGCTTAGGAGTAGCCTTGGGTTTGTTGACACCCTTAAGATTGTGCTTCTTAAGTAGGTTCTTTACTCTTGTGCTCTGAGACATAGAGCAAATATAATCAAGACACCAAGAACACTATAGAATAGTGACTCCCACCAAAGGCGTCATTGACTTGCTCCACCGTTCCGTTGACATCGACATCACCAGAAGAAGTGTTTACAACAAACTTTACATTGGATGCAGAGTTGACGCTAGCTCTCGTTGAGCCAGAGTCTATGGCTGTAGCTGTGATCGCGGAAAGCTGTCCAGCGCTTAGCACATCTTCGAAAGAATCTCCAGGATTACCAGTGTGCCCAACACCAAAGACAGGATCTTTCATTGGTGTAGCCACGCCGTCTAGATATAGCGTTATTTGATTTGACTGAATCATGAAACCGTAATGCTTAAGTCTTCAACTCTAAAATCAATACTACCCGCACCAAAAAAAGTTACCTGAAGTCCCAGAACCCACTGTTTTCCTGCTTGGCTAAGGCATGCCGTTGGTGACGTTTGAGTCAGGGTAAATGTTTGTTCGCTCGCACTAGAGGTGACAATCTGATTTGCAGCGGTAAATTGACCAGCGACTGGGCTAAGAGTGCCGATTATAAGGGTGGTGTTTGTAGTGACCTTAACTGTAATAGAGTACGTAGCAGAATCAGTGGACGACAAGCCGTCAAGTGTAAGAGATCCATTAGACCCATAAGTGCCGTGGCTGATACTCTGACCAACAAACGAACTAATCATATCTGTTGATGACGACGTAGCTGTTGCTGATGGGAATTGATAATAGAACGTAGCTGTCTTCGCTACATCTGTAGCATACCCAGAGTATGAGTACGTCCCTCCTCTAGAAACACCTGCTCCAAACGAAAGATTTCCGCTACCATCAGTCTTGAGAACTTGACCTGAACTTCCATCAGAGTCTGGGAGTACAAGGGTTAAGTCTGAGCTTACGGTTGTGGGGCACCGAAGTGTAACACCATTGGAACTGTCTGCGTCCTTGAGGTTGATAAGGCCGCCAATCGAACCGTTACCATTGACTATGGTTCTTCCCTTTGCCTGTATGTATCCTTGGGGGAAGATCTTAGCCACCTCAGCAGAAGAGTTGTCAAAAACGAGGGAGTTGCCTCCCATTTCCACTGTTCTTTCAGCAGAAAGCGTCTGATCTGAGTTGCCAAGGTTAGTGTCTGTCGGGATAGTTGGTTGATCTGAAAGATCGTTATAACTGCCGCTAGTAGCTACAGTAGCTAGTGTCGTGGGGGTTGCTACCCCAGAAGCATTACCGATCCAGGTCTGGCCATTAGGGATGTTAGGGACATCGTTAGCCCTTCCAGCACCCATGATAATACCAGAGATCTTGTTCCCAGATGTGTTAACCTTGATGATAATCCCCAGGTTCTGAATAGCATTGGTTCCTGTAGGCTTTGTCGTAACCCACCCACCAGAAGCTCCCAAGTAAACGGTTTGACCCTCTGTGTAGATAGAAGCGTCAGGCACGTCAATGTTGTTAATAAACCCAAGGGCAATACCCTCACCCTCCCCATCGTCGGCGAGATCCTGGTCTAGAACAAAGTGGGCTGGGTAGTTTGTTGCTGCATCTGCAGCGATAACTTCAGCTTGATTCCCTACGCTACCAGTAACGTGAACAGGAGCTCCTTTTGTAAGCGGACCGCCACTTACGTTCTTTACGTTTTCTGATATCGTCTTTGGATATGCAAAGGAGACTGTCCCTGCACCGTCAGTAGTTAGAACCTGACCGTCATCCCCATCTACTCCTGGCAAAGTGTACGCACTCCACTTCGTGTCGTAATCAGTTGCGCTGTTCTTCTGAAGGAATTCGTTTTCAGTTCCTCCAGCTATTAAGCCAGGCCCAGTAGCCCCAGTAGCTCCAGTAGCCCCAGTCTCACCAGTGTCACCCTTAGGGCCTTTTTCAGTTACAGTAATAGAGGAGTCAGCAGGCGCTGTGATTTCCACCGAGTAACCCTCTTGATTTGTTACTGTAATACTCATCGACCAGTGTTGGTTTGTACCGCCTCAGAAATGTCTTGATTCACCTTAAAGTTTCCTCTGAGTATAGTGGTGTGCTCGTCAACTCCTGTAGTTGCGTTGGGCTTAATCTGCTGCAAGTCATAGATGTAGCTACCAGCTGGCACCTCTCTCATGGTGGCTGCAGTTGCAGTGATCGTAACGTTGCCGCTATCATCGATAACAAATTCCTCAAAGCTTCTCTCTTGACCCTTAGCATCAACAGCTCTAGATCCTATCCCCTTGGTGCCCAGGATCAATCCAGAAGCCCCCTTAGCTGTTGCCGAGGTACCACCAGTTCTAACCTGCATAACGAAACTGTAGTTGTCTGTCACGAGTGGTAGGGCTACGCCATCTGAATCCTTAAGAGTTACAGTCAGAGAAAAGGTATCTCCCAATCTACATGTAATGTCAAGCTTTTCGCTTACGTCTAAGTTTACCTTCTTTGCCATTTTAGATCATAGGTGTTTGAGGTTCATTGCCCTTTCTCTTGTCGATAAGCTTTGCTTGTTCAGCGGCTTGCTTTTTAACTCTATCGTCCTTCTTGGTTTCTTTAAACACCTCGATCTTCTCCTTGAACTCCTGATCGTCAGTCTTGAATCCGAGGGTAGCCTGAGCTCTGATGAGTTCGATCTCTCTTCTGTACTGATGCTTGACCTCTTCGAGTTGCATCTCCATCTGAGTTTTCATCTGCATCTTCTGCTGCTCTATCTGAAATTCAGTCTGCATACGCTGCTGCTCAGATTGAGCTGCTGCCTGCTGAGCCTGCTGTGCTTGCTGAGCTTGCATCTGAGAGTTTTGTTGAGCTTGCTCCTGCTGCTCTTTCATCCTCTTCTTGCGTCTAGCAATGAGAAGACGTTCTGCTTGGTTAACATCCTTGAGTCCTCGGATAGCCATCGCATCTTCCAAATCGATTTGCTGTTGAGCCAGTGACTGCTGGATGTTTTGCTCAAGATAAACTTTCTCTTGATCCTCCATCTCCTTCTTGATCATCACCCCAAAGTTATACATGGGGAGGTCTGAGAATCCAGAAAGAGCAGACATGTTCTCCTTGCCAATCGCGTTCTGATAGATCTGCATAAGGATAGAGTCAGGTGGGATGATCTGAAGACATCTCACGATATCCTGACACACCTGCTTGAACAAAATCGTAGAAGCGTTAGTGATATCGTACGTAGCATTGTTTCCAGCTGCGATAGCTTGCTGCTGCACACCGACAAGCGTATCTCCCTTTGGGGTAGACGCATCCATCATCTCGTTGATGCCCGTAGTGTCACGGATCATCTTGAGGTAGTGGTTGTACAAAGTGATAAGCTCGTTGATATTACGAATGCTGTTTGGGATCTGCTGAATAGGAGCCCCCTGGAATCCGCCTTCAGAGTTCTTGCTCCTGTAGTAGAAGACACCCGTCTGCTCGTAGATGTCGTGCAACTCAAGCGGCTGCAGCTCGCCACCCTTTCCGAGCTGTACGTTTTCCAATCCTTCGATGTCGATGATCAACCCATCAGGCTTGGCCTTGGCGATAGATTGCTGAATCTTGAGGTGGGTGATTTGCAGCATGTCCGCAAATCCGATACAACCCTCAACCATACTTTTGGGCATCATGTCCCTCAAGTTGGTAGCGACGACAGAGTAAGACATACGAGCCTTAGTTACGTCGTGCATGTTTCTGGGTGTGTTTGTCTTCAGCCCGTAGTTGACCAAGTATTCGCAGTCCATAACAAGCATGCCCCCATACACGGAAGAGATCTCCATCTTATGAGGGGTGCGTTCATACACACCCTTGTTAGACTTCTCCTTGTAATCATAACCCTCGTAGTAAAACCCAGTGTTCCCGTACTTGTTTTCTTTCTCTTCGAAGTACATACAGTCAACGGAGATGAACTCAAAGTCCAGGACGTCAACCATGTACTCCTCATACCCGTATACGTTTCTACCCAGTGTGTCGTCGTAGTGGACCTGATTGAGCATGCTAGAGTCGCTGTTGTAACTCTTGGACTTTTGAGCAATCCTCTTGTACTCCTCTTCGGTTAGTTCGTCACCAGCAATGCGCTTGAGCTCTTGAAGAGATATCGTTCTGATGTGCCCAGCGTAAACCATGTCCGAAAAGTTCGGATCATCAGTAGAGCTGTGGATAAACTTAACGGGATCAACGTAAGAGGTCTTGATTCCGTACGTTGGGTCGTTGTCTCTTTTAACAACAGCCATGCCTAGAGCAACCAAGTCCTGAACACACCTTCTGTAGATGTTGTCAGAAAAGTCGTTCCACTCAAGGGTGAGGTTTGTAGCAATCTGTCCAGCCACCTCAGCATCAGTCTTGATGTTGGTGTCTAAAAGAATTTCTGCCTCATCCATAGTGTCAGGCAATCTGTCTGGATCTTGATCAAGAACCAAGCCGCCAGTCATTTCCTTGAGAGCTTGCAACTGCTCCTTCATCTGAACCTGATTCATAATCCTCTGCTTCTGCTTGTTCTTAGCAGAGGTAGAGATGGGGTCAACAGCCTCCAGGTTTGGGTAAGGTGATCTTGATAAAATCTTGTTCACTACGATGCGAGCGAACTTAGGGAGAATAGGTACTGGTGTGTAGTCCAGATTGATCAGAGATCCATCACCATTGTTAGGGTCTAGAGACGTCAGTATCTGCTTGTAGATCGTAGTGTCCTGAACGCCGTTGGCATAGTCCCTGTTTTTTTCAAACGTCTTAGATCTCTTCTTATAGAGAGACTGCTCGTCTTGAATTTTCCCCCACTGATTCTCGATAGCCTTCGCGTACTTCATCCCATAATCCTGAGACATCTTTGTCTCCCGTGAGGCTAGAGGATCGGGAAAGTTCTTTGAATACTTCCTAGTGTTATTATTCATTCCGCGAAGTCATGAGTTGCATGCAGTTGCAAATATAGTGGAAATCCTATGTTTACTTGAACCTTCGCAAGAAGACTCTTTCGGAGAAGTCTGATGGTGGCTTTTTAGGTTTAGCTTTCTGCGCACCCAAGAGTGCTAGACCAGAACTAATCGTAAGGTCAAACTTTGTTCTGTTGTCGATCTTATACCCAATCCAGTCCTCTAGAGTTCTATTAAAGTACATCCTTCCATGCTCACCCGTCTCCCTATTTATGCCGACGTGATCGTGGATGTATGCCTCGATAGCGTGAGCGTGAGACTGAATTACATCCTGAGAGTTAGACGGAAGACCCTTGGTCTTAGTCCTAGCACTACCTCCACTGGTAAGGTGTTCGGGCCTATCCATTAAATATCCATCGTAACCCCTTGATTCGAAGTACCTTGCGATACCGTACTTATTGTTTTCAATTAAGATGGGGTATCCGTAGAAGAACGCTGCCTTGAGTACGTCCTCGTAGAAGATCTTAGCTAGAGGCGGACGGGACGCATACTCAACCACAAACATGTTCGATGGATGCTCCATGTGAAACTTGTTGTAGAGA